>LAHS01000733.1_pt1 | contig 173398 bp, 137 predicted proteins | sample 329651 | NCBI WGS metagenome assembly LAHS01 (sample SAMN03275699, study PRJNA271635) | activated sludge metagenome | isolation source: sample C-1 Sludge from hydrolytic chamber (first chamber) of Anaerobic...
TTTATAGGCTCATCTAGAGGTACTAATTGTCCACTTAATTGAAAAACATCTACAATAGTAGAAATTTATAGGCTCATCTAGAGTTATTGAAGATAAAGTTGTTACAAACTATCTACAATAGTAGAAATTTATAGGCTCATCTAGAGAGTTCATCCCTGTTGAGCACCACAAATTTATAGAAAAAGCTTTAATTATCAAACAAATATAGTGAAGCATAACTAAACTTAAGCAAAACTAATTTACCCCACCCTAATTATGACAAAAATATTATAACCCTGATAATGAATAATTTATAAAAATTAAGTCCATTTTTATAAATGAGGTTTGCAAAGTACTCTTGCTAACCATTACGACTAGAAAATTCACATAGACAAATTCATCGTTGAGAAAAGATTATTCCCCAAAAAGCTTTTGCCACCATGTCAAAGAATTGAGCCTGTATATCTCCTCTTTATTTTTTCGAATTTCTAATTCTTTTAGTGACAATATTTTTTTAAGCCTTACAATTTCTTCCTCTTTAGAGTTTACCTGAGCGGATAGTTGATTCACATTCTCTTCAGAATCTTGTAAATTTTTAAGAAGAGAACAATATCTAGTACGCATTGATATAATAGATGCCCTATGATTTTTTAGCTCAAGACTGATATCATTCAACTTTTTTTCAACATCATTTTTTTGGTTTTGCGTTGATAAAAGTTTTATATATAAGCTTTTATAAAAACTTTTATATCTATGGAATAAATGTATTTTAGTCACAATAAATTTTGTAAAGGCAGGGGTTTTCCTATCATCTCTAATCGCGACAGCTTTATCAATATTAGACAACATGTCTTCAGCTAAATTTTCCTCAAAACAAGCAATACTTTTTTTATATAATTTATCTGCTTTTGTAAAATCTATTTCCCTTGTAATGAGAGTATTCGGGGTTTTCTGTTTAGCAAAATTAACAACATGACTATCAACTTTTATACAATTCTCATTTATCGGATAACGCAAATGTAATCCGTTAAGTGTTCGGCACCTGCTTAATGCAACATACACATGTCCAAAATCAAAACAATCTGGTAAGTCCGCAATAACACTATCAAAAGTTAATCCCTGGCTCTTATGAATCGATATAGACCATGCTAACTTTAATGGAATTTGAGAAAAAGTTCCCTTAACAACGGTCCGGATACTTTGTTCTTCTTTATCCCAAATAAATTCAATATTCTCCCATACAGCTGGCTTAATACTTACCTCATCATTTGGCAAATGAGATTCTTTTGATAAGGAAACGGTTACAGTTTTTGCTTCTTTATCAATTCTTTTAACAATACCTATAGTTCCATTATAATATTCAAATTCTCCTAGCACCGGGTTATAACTATTTTTCAAAATCATAACCTGTGCCCCAGGTCTTAAACAAATCTCCAACTCCGCAACCATCATTTTTTTGGGGAAATCATCTGTAACTTTACCTATAAAAGTGCACTTCTCTGAATCAAGTTTTTCAAATTGTTCCTCATTATATTTATTAACCAAAGAGTTAAGAGGGGCAAGCATAATGGGATGTTCCTTTTTCTCTATTTGCATTTCCTCCCTTGGATTTTTAATCACCCTTTCATTGAGTATTTCTAAATCCTTAATAGAAACATCCTTAACACGTATTTTATCAAGAAGAGAAATAAAAGCAGATTCACTCTGTCTATACGGTTTAACAAGTTCAATATGAATAGGATTGCATTCTTTATAAACTCTTGAACTGAAAAAATATTTAGTGTCGTAAAACTCTTTTAAAAAATCAAATTCAGAAATTTCATCATCAAACCCTTTGATTATACCTGTTTTATTCACAATCGGAGGGAGCTGAAAAACGTCCCCGATTAATAGCACTTTAACTCCACCAAAGGGTAAGTCATACCTGTTTCTATATGCTTTAAGGATCAAATTTATGGCATCTAACCTATCGCACCTGACCATTGAAACTTCATCAATTATAAGAAGTGATAAGTTCCTAATTATTTCTAGTTTTCTCTCATTATATTTTAAATAATTAAATATTTCAGGAGACTTTAGACGTTTATCATCTGGTAAAAAAGGAGTATTGTAATCTAGTTTAAAAAAAGAAAAAATTGTCTGGCCTCCAGCATTCACAGCAGCAACCCCAGTAGGCGTTAGCACAACAGCATTTCCATTAAAAATTTGTCTTATATACTTTAAAAAAGTTGTCTTCCCCGTCCCAGCTTTTCCTGTAAGAAAAACAACTTGTTTATTAGTGTCAGTAATGATTCTAGCAGCATTAAAAAATTCAGCATTATCAGGATCCAGTTTAACACCATCTACAATAATATCTTTATCATCCGTATTTCCCATTACATCAAAAATATACTCAAAATCTTATTTCAAAGTTAACTAAATATACATCAGCACTTTCGTATTAGACCTTTAAATTATCGCACAAAAATATGCCTTGCCATCTTCATTAAATAAGATTTGCAAGGCTTGCAAAATCAGCAACCATCACAATAGTAGAAATTTATAAGCTCATCTAGAGAGGAAAAAAGGAATTACAGACCTTAATTACAATCTACAATAGTAGAAATTTATAAGCCCATCTAGAGACCACTGACGCCTTTGGGTCAGAAATTGAGATCTACAATAGTAGAAATTTATAAGCCCATCTAGAGTAGGTAATAAAAACAATTAAATTACAGAAATCTACAATAGTAGAAATTTATAAGCCCATCTAGAGGCCGACAAAATGAAGGCAGCCAAAGACAATCTACAATAGTAGAAATTTATAAGCCCATCTAGAGGAGATAGAGGCAAAGCAAGCAACCGCCGAGATCTACAATAGTAGAAATTTATAAGCCCATCTAGAGAGTAACTATCCGTCCGTAGAGGCAGATAGATCTACAATAGTAGAAATTTATAAGCCCATCTAGAGTTAAGGTGCTTTGCTTTGCGACTTGCAAAATCTACAATAGTAGAAATTTATAAGCCCATCTAGAGGGAGTTATTGTGACTGGTAAAGGAAAAATCTACAATAGTAGAAATTTATAAGCCCATCTAGAGAGTTCATCCCTGTTGAGTGCCGCAAATGTATAGAAAAAGCTTTAATTATCAAACAAATATAGTGAAGCATAACTAAACTTAGGCAAAACTAATTTACCCCACCCCCATGAATCTCCAAAAGGTATATACCTGAAAATAAGATGATTATAAAAAAGAGACTTTGCATCAAAAAATAAGGTTTGCTAGATATAAACTATATCCTTATCACGATAGATTGAATTCCCGTACTTTATTGTGTTATTATCTTTTATATCAAAAATCATAACACTATCTCCTTTATCAAAATTCCCGGTAGAAAAAGCTTCAATAACACTTTTAATATTTTCTCTCACAACAAAAGTATTATTCACCTCATAAACAGAGTATTGTAGTCTGATTGCACCGTTTTTAGTTAAAAGTTTAGAAAATTTATTTCTAACCTTATCATTACTGATATCATAACTTATAACTAGCATTATTTAAATATTAAAAACAGGATATTGTGATATAGGTTTATCATTTAAAAAACATCTATAGTACTCCAGAATAAATTTATAAAAATCAGATTTATATGAAATTAGTGCATCGAAAAAGAATTTGTGATAATCTTTGTTTTTTTCATACTTCAACCTGAATTCATTATTGACTACCAGAAAATCTGATTCCTTACATTGTCCGTAATTAATTGACTTGCGAACCTGAGCGTCTATAATACACCTAAATGGCTCCATCAAATCACAAACCAAAGACTTTCTCTTATACCACGGTCTGTGATAAACGCCAATGTATAAATCAAAACCAAACATTCTAGCAAATGTTTCCATATAGTTAAAAAGGATTGTGTACCCTATATCCAAAGTGGCATTGATAAAATCCAATCTTTTGCGCGGTTCCCTGGATGACCAACTAAACTTGTGATAATAAGCTGTAAAAAAAGCCTTTGCCGCTGAGCCTTCTATCCCAAGTACGTCCTTATAATTACCTGCATTTGGTAATGCCTTTTGTAATTTTTTACAAAGCAGGACAGACTGCACAGTCAAGTCATCAAGCATCCTAGTTTTCAATAATAATTTAATTTGATTTGCAATCTTGTTTTTTACTATCAACTGAGCTATTGAAATATTATCAACAGAAAAAGCATACTGCCTTTTTCTCAACATATAATTAGCTTCAGAAGACAGATACCAAAAGAATACAGGCCTTAGATTTGCCTTCATGACAACTAAGGCAATGTTAAACTTTCTGCAATTATCTATCAATGGCGTAGTTATAGAAATATCTCCAATAACGAATAGAGCCAAGATTTTTTGGAATGGCATTTTTGTAAGAGTGACAGACTTGCCAGAGACCACATCATCTTTTTCCAAAAACAGCTCGCCATTACTAACTCTCAATGTTCTGTGTTCAATGCAATTCAAGACAAAAATTGTCCTGACATCAACACTTTTCTGAGAAATCATAATTAGGCATAAATAAATGGCAGCAACATAGCACGATTCCAAATATCTTCTTTATTTTTCAAACTGCTTAATGAAACGGCCCTGCTATCTACATATTTTTTAAAGAACGGCGATTGCTTTTTTAAATCATCTAAAATAAAATTGTATTTGGCATGAAATTTATTTTGATTATTTACCAATGCATAACACTGAATAATAGGCAATGCCAAAGTTTTAATAACAAATCCATTGTCCTCTTTTAATAAATTTTCTATGGCATCGCTAAAATACTTTTCCACGACAACTTTATTTAAAGAACTGTTTTCCATCCATTTTGCTATTCCTTCCCATTTCTGTATTAATGGAAACGGGTACTCGCTGTTGTAACTATCTAATTTCGTCAAGTCAACAGCTGGTAATTTGGTTGAATTATTTACGCACAATTCTAATGCATGTAATTTACAGTATGACAATAAAATCCAAACATTTTTAAAATCACAAATCTTGCCATAATCTTCCGCACTTTTTCCGCTTTGTCCTTTAAAACAATCGCGAGCATTTGCTATATCTCTTTGTCTGTGATAAATAGTAAACAAATATGAAGCAGTTTTAGAAGCGGTTGTAATTGCATAATCCTTTGAATATTCGAAATCTTCCTTCGCCTTGTCAAAATTATCAACGTAAGCATAAGATTGTGCAAGTGTGCCAATAATTGCAGCAGTTGGCTCATCTTTATTCACATCAGTGTTTCCAAATATTCTAGGAACATCATTCGTTATTTTCTCCTGACAAGCCCACAAATCATTAAGGTCTTTAACAGCACTGTCAAAATCGTAAGCATTAAATTTAATCTGTGCATTCCTTAAAGAAAAACTAATATATTTTTCCCATTTTCTAAGAATACGAGTTTCAGAGTTCTCATTAGAATCTCTAAGCGCATCCAAAACAACACCTTTAACATTTGGGAAAAAAGGTAGTTCAGTCTCACCAATATGAGAAAAATATTCTACGAACAATATCACTAATTCAATCCTTTTACTACTCTGCAAAACATCATCATTATCTCTTACTCGCAAAAATTCTTGCAGGAAGACATCTACAAATCCTTTCAAACCTGTAAGGTTACCACCATTAGCCCTCAACGATATTTCATCTTTGAGCAAATCGTAAAACATATCCCATGCATATGTATAATTATCAGGATTGTGGCTAATGCTTTGCAACAAGCCTTTAACTAAACCAACATCTTGCATTTGATTATTCGCCACTTCTTGCAACACTAATGTCAGAGCGACCAACGGATTAGAACTTACAAATGCAGTTGGAGCCTCTCCACAAATAAATCTACTACATGGGCATTCAATAACTTTTTTATCTCTAAGATTTAATTTACGATTTATAATACCACTAGTAATATCAGCTAGATTTACAAAAAAAGAATCAGTGTCATTGTCAAAATTTACATTTACTGATATTCCTAACGAATCTTCTATTTTTTGTATAAAAGACTTTATCTGAATGATTAATTTTTTATGGTAATCATCAAACTCAATATTTTCCTCATTAGTGTGTTTTATATTATTTTTTCTTTTCTCATATATTGCTTTTTGATTCACTACACCAGCCGTAGTTACATCATTTCTATCAATTCCAAAGACCTCGCTAGCTCTTCTATCTATAAGTATATTCACTTCATCTCCCGTTTCAAAATGATGAGTCTTCAGATATTCTGAGATAACGACTGTTACACCTACCAACCACCAATTCTGATTATTAGCACACAATGCAGGTCTACCACGCGACACATATATACAGTCGATTAATGGAAAAAAGATTGAAGAGAATTGCTCTCTATTATAACTCGTTTCTTTAAAATGGAATTGATCATGCTTTATTATGTTATAAACATTATTAGGAATTTCCAGTCCTGGATTAAATAACATATAGGCTTGCTTATATACCTCCATTACCCTACTTTCATCATTGGGTATAGAAACGCCGCAAACAAAAGATTTGTTTTTACTAAGTATATCAAAGCAGCCTGATTCATCAATTGCAAAAATATGTGTCTTCATCACTAAGTTATTTATTATCAACTAGTATTGTTGCTAGTTCGTATGCCTTAATACACTCAGCAGAAATCAAATAAGCTGCATTATCATCACCACTTTTTATGTATTTACGTGGATTGTCATCGTACTCTTTTGAAGTATCAAATCCGCATACGTGGCACCTTATAATATCCTTACCGTCAGTTTTATCCCTTTCCAACCAAACAGACTTTCCATCTGGGGTCTCAATTTTTTTAGCATTAGGGAATTTTCTTAAATCAGGTGCAAATTGTCTATCGTTAATAGCACCACAGCAAGGACATGTCTTTGATGTTGCAGCAGCATCCACAAAGAATACGATTCCAAACTGATTCTTAATTTTCCCTTTTCCTACTGCTACATTATCATAATTTTTCATAGCCCTAAAAGCAGGTACAAGGTGCAAGATATGAGAACTATCCTGCTGTATCCGGAATAATTTCTTTAACAATTGCATTTCAAAAAAATTATAAAGTCCAAGACCTGCATATTGTTCAACATTAATACTTCTACCTGCCATACCCTTCTTAATACCAATTGGCACCCCGCTAATCCCCAAAACAATTTGGTCTTTAAATGGCTTTGACAAATCTTCTAATGAAATATAGACCTTATAACTATACTTTTTAAGAAGAAATGCAATTACACCAACCATATTTGCAACCACACCAGACTTTAGATTATCAGCTGGTTCAAGTTCAATAAGCTGGTCGATTTTTGACTTCACATCTTCCCCTTGCTTCTCCAAGTTCTTTAGTTCCACAAACTGTTTTAGCATATCGGAAATCCTATCGATAGGTAAAGTATCTTTTAATTCTGCTACTGCAGCTCCAAAAAATGGAACAAGTCCTTCCTCTCCGTTTTGCTTATCTACAAAATTGTCAATAATCAAATCACTGGTCTGATTATGAGAATACCATTCTAGAACTCTGCCTGGGTTTGTCTGCATTTGAAATTGAAGTTTGCGGATATATGCAAGCTGTTGGAGTTTTATTTGTGTCTTATTAGGTTTTACATAATTTCCCGAATTGTCTTTAACCTTTACCTCACTTAAATCCACTAACACTTTCTCTCTTTTTTCCTGTCCATCAATAACAATAGTGGTTTCTACACGTAAATTTGATAAATCCAAAATATTGCGCTCTTCCAGGAATTTATGCTCCCACTGTTTTTTCTCATTATTAAATAATCTTGTATATATTCTGAAACCGCCCTGTATTTTTTTATCCTGATCAATGACACAAAGTGTTGCAAGTTCATTTTGTCCTCTGTCAATTCCAAAAACATAAAATTTCTCTTTAGAAATATCTTGCTTTTTGAGTTTAGTTTTTATGGTAACATTACCCAAACTTGACAACCCACCTAACCCCTCTATAAATTTTTGTTCATCAGTTTTTCCCAATAACCTATCATGGAAATCCTTAACAGCAATTTCTTGCTTTTTATCATCCTTATAATTATCTATTTGTTCCCTAACTGATACATAACTACCACCTTGAGGAATGTAATCGCATAAAAAATGGGCAATCATTTGGAAACGCGAGTAACGCTTGTCTCCTTTATCAGACATAGGATAATCAGGAGTAGGTTTGCGGTAAGACACTCTAAATTCAGGAGTTAAACGCCATGGAGAATTACCGTCAAATATAGAATTCCAGTCTTTAGTAAATTGATTGCTTTCCGTTTTACTCTCCTTTATAATATCCTGATTAACAATTGGCAACAATAAGCATTTCTTATTTTTTACTAACTCTTCAAGAGCGTCTCTGCTCAAGATTCTGTTTTCTAATTCATAGCCATTAGCATCTACTTCTTTCTTGATTTCCTCAAAGTTTTTTCCTTTAAAGTTCAAATTAAACTCATAATCCCATCTCTTCTCACTTATAAAACTTATCCATTCCTTTATATTCCTTTCCTCCTTTTCTTTATCGGAAAGAGCCGGTTGTTGAATATTACTAACATTATTATATATCCCACGCGCATTATTCTTCATTAGTTCCGCCATTCTCTTTTTCCTTAATTGTTTAGCAATAGTGCGCGACGTGATAGAATTAACAAAATAGCTAACATATCCATCTCCATTACGGTCCATCTTGTCATAAATTCTGTCTTGCTTATTCAATGGCACCTCTTGTAACAACACATATTTATCTCCTGTTTTATCCTCTATAATGGCCGCATAATGAGTAACTTTATTCTGTTCGGCTGCACCTGTTATCTTATCTCGCATAGTTGCAAATAGCTTTCCCTCTTGCATTACAGTCTTTTTATATATTTGCGTTAAGTTGTAATACTCAGCTATTTCATTCCTTAATCCCCCTCTAAAAAGGCCTATTTTTTGTTTTGCAATTTTGAAACCGTCAGAATCTTTTTTGCTGTCAGCCCAATCAGATATTGATTTTTTGTACCCCTGCCCGCTCCCGCCAAAATCGCCCCATTTTATTTCATTAGACAGAGCCTTGATTTTTTCTACAATGGATTGTTCATCAGAAGGGTTTCCATACTCCAAAGTAGATATAAGAGCATTAAGTTCTTGAAGTTTAGCGTATAACAAGAATTTATCGTTATTAGGTTTCACATCAAAAAAAGTATTCAAGAATTTCTCACATGCAGCTACTGGCAAATCAATTTCACTGTGATATTTAGCCTTTGCTAAACTCTCCCAAGCAAAATCAAATGCAACCTTTATTGGGTATGCCTCAATATTAAATTTATTTTTATCTGTCAACTCTTCATAATCCTTTGCAGGACTTTTAGCTTGTCCAATACCTCGCAAAAAATCACTTAATGATTCCTCGGTTTTATTTAAATCTTTGCTCAACTCATGAGCAACTTCTCTGTGTACTATGACAGGAATTGGTTTGTACTTAAACATAAGCCCTTTTTTAACAACATTAGCTCCACTACTCTTCATTAAATCAATTTTTTCTTTTGCTGACATATGCTCCAAACTGTTTTCAAAGAATAAATAAGATTTAAAACTCTTTAATATTGAATCTAGTCCTAACTGAGTAATTTCACCTTTAATGCTGTTATCTGTTGAATTGGGGTCCTTTAAAGCTGTCTTGGGATTTAGGGTCGCCCGGCAAAATGGAACATTGCCTCCATTTTCCTCAAAATATTTCTTTTGCTCAGCAATGCTAGTGAGCAAGTCATTTTTAGACTTATAATCTGTCGCAAATTTTATTAATTTTTTGTTATCAGCTCTAGAATCGTCCAACTTATTTATTTTTGGAAAACTAATTTGGCCATAACACAATGGTTGGAGCGTATCACAAACAATATTTGCCAGAGATAAAAACATTTTTCTAAGTTCAACTTCATCAGGCTTATTATCTGTCCTGTTTATTTTAATAGCCAACTTAAATCGTTTTATTTTCTCCTCTACTACCGAATATTTTTGAGATGCGCTGACCAAATTGTCTTTCCAATAATTCAATACATATTGCAATCTCTCAACACCCAAGCTATCCTTTGTATCTAATTCAGATATATTTATTATCCTTGAATTAGGCATTCTTTGACCTTTGACATCTTTCCAAAAGCCATCAAACTCAATCTTTTTACAAAGAATTTTATAGTAATCCTTGTCCAATGCAACTTGATCTTTTCTATAATATACTTGCTGCCAATCCGATAGGAAAGCTCCAACTTGTTTAAGACAAATATCAATTTTATCTAGTGATAACTCAAGATTTGACTTATCACTAGAAGAAACACTTTTTTTAATTCTTTCTTCTGAAATTTTAACCAAATCAGCCAATTCTCTGTGACTTACATATATTTCTCCATTATACCCTTCCTTTTGAATTTTCGTTTTTTGCGTTAACCCAAAACGCAAAGTTTTTGAAATCTGATAGTTATTTACAATGTTTTTCATATCAATAAGTTATTAAATTAATTATTTTCCTACTGAGATAAGTTTCCACCCCACGCTTTCTTTCTTTTTATTATAGCTCTTTATGGCAATGCCATTAACTTGCATTCCATCAGTTAATTGCATCTTACTTACCAAATTGCCATCAACAAAATTTTCATCCACAAATCCAAAACCGTTGCCCGCCTTTATGCTGATAACTCCTGAGACTGCGCGATAGAACGATGTCTTTAAAGGGTCAAGCTTTGACTTTTTTCCCCAGGCAATTTTACTTGGAGCTTCTTGATTAATTTGTTGAAAATCCACATTATACAAATCGCCCTCTTTCATCTCCTGGTTTATGATTCCAGTATACCTGAAGAAGCCGTTCCTGTCATCTTCAGTTAAAAAACTTGCAAACCCCTTAGTTTTATTTACATAGGTAATCAAAACTGTTATGCTATCTTTTGCAAAAAGAAGATCATCTGCTTTAGATGAATGTGAATTGTAAAAATTAATATTACTCTCAAGCAACTTAGCATCTTTATACCAACTTTGAGTTTTTGCATTTTCCTCTTTCCTGTCAATCTTTTGCCAATTCTGCATTCTCGTTTTTGAAGAAATACTGAACTCAGTTTTAGCCTCATCATAAAAGCCCTTTTCAGCCATTAGTTCTGCGACTGAATCTCTTAGGTTAACTATCATTTCTTCTTTGTTTCTGCACAATAGCCCTTTGCAATAACAAGAAAGTGCCATATCATCATCTCTATGCCTGAATGAATCGCCCAATACCTGCCATGGCCAAAACACTTTTGACTTTGTTTTAACAAACGGTATTAACAAATCGGCAACTTTATCATTCTTATGAATAGCCAGAAGTACCTTAGCTTTAAAATATATCGGGTACTCATAATCATGGTGATTTTCAATTAAATCACTCATTTTAGGTAAAAATGTTTCTGCTTTTGCTGTAAATTCTTTAACCTTATCTTTATCCTCAACTGCCTCATAATGAGAAATATTAGAAATCAGACAGTCAGAATAGGCTATGTAGAGCTGCTCTGCAAATGACATTATATTTTTACCGTTATAAGATGTCTTCTTATAGTCTTCCGGAAGAAAAAAATCCAAACCTACAGAGTCAATTATTTCACAATATTTCAAATCTCCCTTAAAACTTTTATGCAACATCTTGACATAAAAGCTATAACCTTTTGAAGGCTTAGTGATGTATAATTCAGATGAATAATTCAAGAGCGAATCAAGCTTTTTTATCTTTTCCTGATCCAATAAATCAGCTTGAGAATTAAAAATAGCACTCACCCATTTGCCAAACACCCATGGCAGTTGATTATAAAGCATCTCCTCTTCCGGAGGCATATCAAGAGATATTATATCCTCTAATCTGCTAATGAAGTCACCAGAGTTTTTGTCTGCTATTGCTTTTTTCATTAAATCATAGCACACCCATGCAAAATCCCTCTTAAGCCAAATATCATCAGACTCAGCATCAACCAATAACTCTTTGGCTAAATCGTATGCTTCCTTAAGCTGGCCTTGCTTTCTTAAACTTCTTACTGTATTAGAAGAATCAAAATCACTCATATATTGAATTAGTATTAATTAAAATGCTCAATAAAATTCTGTAAAGCAGCATCATCTGTTCCTAAAGTACTTTTAGGCTGAGCATAAGTATAAATATGTTTTTTATTGTAGAAAAATTCTATATATGCAGAATCTGCCGCCGTTTGCAAGTAATAAATATCGCTCCAATCTTTTTGCTCAATATTTAAAACTTTTACGTCACACTCTTTTGCAACATCTATGATATTATCATGCATAACTTCCTGGAAATCAGACTTTGGCTTAAAAGGCAGGATTCCGTGATAAATTATAGACTCACGACAGATATTTTTACAAACATCAACAAAATCGTCATCATTGCTATTGAGAATCATAAGTTTACCCGAATATGATTTATTATTATACCAAAGTGTTAATCTACAAAGCTTTTCATCTCTCTTAAATGCCAGAATATGCTGATAAGCAACAATTCTACTCTCCGTGCAATTAATATCTTGCTTCCGAGCTATCCTCTCAATATTCTTAAATCTATAATCCAAAAAATTCTCGCCATCGGGGACACAGAAATTAAATTGGCTTGCATTACATTTAACAATTGGCTTAAATTCAAATTGATCTACAGCAGAAAACTCAGGAGAAGACATGTGCCATAAATACTTAGTGGCCCTAGTAACAACAGTATAAGCCCACCTGTAATACATTTCCGTATTTTTCCCCATGAGAGCATTCATATCCGCAAAGACATAAGGCCACTCTCCACCTTGCGCCTTGTGGCAAGTGATTGCATAACCATACTTACATTGCAAAGCATTATAGTACGGATCATTTTTTATCCTAAGCCTAAAACTTTCATCTTTTGGCTTTAAACCTATAGCCCTCATACGTTGCTCAAAATCAGCCCATAGGGCCTTTTGGATAGAAATAGGCACAGCTCCACATGAATCAACTAAAAAATCATCCAGGATATAAGTATCAAAAGAAGAAAAATCTTGACCGCAAATAGTGACTTTCCTGAAAGTCAGTTTAACTTTTTCTTTTCCCACAAAAGGATTATGCACTTCAACTTTACTTTTAACATCTTCTGCCGTTACAATAGTACCATTGAATAATTCAAAAGGATTACTGTAATTATTCTTTGTTATTAAGAGTAAATCTCCTGCTGTTATAGTTTGCTGCTCACTGCCATATTTGATTTCTCTGATTAATTTATTGTAATGGAGGGCAACAGAATTAGAGTGCGTAATTACAATTATATCGTTAATCGAATTGCCAGAAAGGATTTTTTTGTATTCGTCAATAAAATTATTAGGCTCTAGGCAACAAACATCATTGCTGTCAGATATTCTAAACTTATTAAACTCTTTACGATTAATACTATCGCGAATAAGAAGAGAATTTTGATAAATACCGCTGGAAGAGACTTGCCTAACTACCTCATTCAGAGTAGAAGATATAATCTTAACATTGTAATGTTCTGTCAAATAATCTGCATCAAGAGCAGGAGAAATATTTTGAAACACAGGGGGCAACTGAGCATAGTCACCCACAAAAACAATTTTTCTATTGGAACCCAACAGGTTACAATACAAGAATAAATCTTTTAGAAGAAAACCTGATCCAAAACGAAACATATCTCCATCCGAATAAACATCAGAAACCATTGATGCCTCGTCAATAAAATAAACACTGTCTATAGGATCAGTATTTTCTTTTAACTTAAAAATCAAAAAATCATCTACGTTATCTAGTTCATGTTCAACTCCATATATGGTTTTATGAATAGTAGCAGACAGTTGATTCAATCCGGTCTTTTTTCCAAGGATTAATGCCGCCCTCCCCGTAGGTGCCATCAATCGAAAATTGCGTCTACCTCCAAGAATATTTATAAACTGCTTCAAGAGAGTTGTTTTACCAGTACCAGCAGAACCCCTAAGAATAAAGACTTGCTCTTTTTTATTTAAGAACGCTTCAAACTCCTGAATAGCTACCCGCTGATCACTAGTAAAATCCATAATAAATGAAATATAACCGCTTTATCTCAACTGCCTCCTTAGCAGCTTAGCCTCCCTGGACGGTTTTGGCCTTTCTAGTGTCTCGAGATTGAAACCCCAAGCCATCCATGCATCATGAGATGAAAACATCGGGTCCATTATTTGTTGAACCATTGAATCGTATGCCTTTGCTTCCCGCCACGGCAACTCTCTCATACTAAAGACACTCTTATGAAAAGCTATAATATTATTATTGCGATTTACTCTAATGGCCTTAAACTTAAAGCGCGTTTGCTTGGGATCATTTTCATTTGCATAAACAGCAAAAATGACCGGGCAAACTTTATAGTTGTAAAGAACAGCAAACAAACAATGATTTCTGTGATAAAAAGCAGAACGCATCAGCAAGTATGAAGCGTATAATTCCTTATCTAGCACATGTTTCCCATGGAACTTCCTGCTGCCCGGCAACTCATAGGTAAAATCATCGGCCGCCATATTATCCACAAAAAAAGCTGGATCTTTGAACGTTATCGCATTACCCAAATGCTGAGCGGGAGCTTGCATCAAATCATCCTCTACAGAAACCCCTGGAGGTTCAATATAATCTACTATTTCTATATCCTTGTCAAAGCCAGGGATATTAGTGATGTTTTTCATAATTCACTCAAATTTAGTAAATAAATCGCCGGTATGTCCTAATAATTCACTATCGCTTTCCTGGAAACCATTATTTGTATCTCTGACAGAGTTATTACTTACTAGATAAAATAATAGTGAATTAATGATACATTTTATTCCTTTAAAGAGACAGGGTAACACGAAGTACAGACAATTAAACTCTCTAACATCTTTGTTTATTATTATAGCAACTCAAACGATTGCACAAAGGGCTCAAACTTATTCAGCAAATTGTGACGTGAACTCACCTGAAGTTGATATGCGTGACCGTTCTTATAAAAGAAAATTGCAACCATTGGAACACCATTCTGTTTAGTTGTATATTCAACAGCCCTTGCCCCGCAGAAAGTTGTGAAATCATGTGCAACACCACCTTTTGCAAGATCTTCAGCATAACCATCAAGGTCCTCCTTATCAAGCTGTTGCTGCTCCGCGGAACTAAGTGCCTTATATTCACTATCCTTTGTCCAGTCAGAAATACTAATTTGATATATGCAAGCTTTGGCAGCATCATCTTTATTGGTAGCACCAACATAAGAGAATGCCATAGTAACATCCCCCTTCTGCCAAGCCATCTCCAACAATTTTTTATTAACGCGCAACACCGCCGGACACTTAACCCTAAACCCAGCATCTTTAAATGTCTGATAACTTAATTTAGAATTATCAACTTTATCATCTTGCTGATTACCGGAATTATAATTACCGCAAGAAAATGCAACAGTGCAAATTGCTAAAATAGAATAAATTATCAGTTTTTTCATAGTATGTTTTCTGTTTCAGAAATTTGTGAAGCTTGCAAAAAGAGAATGAATTATTAATGTTTCAAAAAAATATTAATTAATCTGCCAGTCATGCCATTTGGCACCAGCCTCATAACACTAGTGGCTAAACAAACTCAATATTCTCTAGATCACAGCAATATCTAATAGGTTTAGATTTATTACCATTACTCCAAAAAATATTAGAATTATCAACCTTGTTAAAACAAAATTTTGCCAAAAAGTTTGCACTTCTCTCGTTGCCTTCATCAACGACTGCAAATATTTGTTTAACTCCGATATCAGTTTTTAAATATTGTAAAAGATTAGGCATTGCTGCACTCATTAAACCTCGTCCTTCAAGAGGTTTAAACACACAAAATGAAATCATCCAATCATGGCCCCCATGCAATTCTGAGAATGCTGGCGTATCAATTACAAAAAGACCAATAATCATAGAATTATATTTAAGTAGATAAGAAAAAGATAAACCGTATTCTGCCTTTAAACATCCATAGGATAAAAACTTCATCATACTCCCCCCGTTTAAATTAAATCCAGGTATGTATTTTAAAACTGATTCATCTTGCGTTATCATTTCCAAAACTTTAACATCATTATCATCTTGCAAAACGCTGTAATCTAGTGGGCAAAGAGATAACACCCCGGAAAATGTTATCGTCTTTAAATCTTGATAAGAAAAATATTTACCAGGGCATTTAATTTTCTCTATATTTATTTTATCCATAATATATGCTTAAAATTCCACGAAAATCGTAAATTCTTGCCAAAATAATCTCTAAGAGGACAAATAAAAAAACAGAATAAGCCAAGAATTTGAAATATCAATACTTTTGTTACTAGATTCAAACATTATAAATGTGTTACGAGATAATTATTTATGTTAAATTAAACACTAATCATTCAAATTAATATCAGGGATTTTGCAAAACTCCTTCACATTTTCAAAAACCAAAGATTCATTGGGATCTATGTAATCATCTGCCAAAATCATCCTCTTCATAAGTATAGCGAAGTCTTTTTTTTGATTATCATCCAGCTCTTTTATTATGCTTAGGCAAACCAAAGAATTATAATCCGCTATCTTGAAATGATCTTCAGGGCTTAACTTTAACTTGTTTTTTACTTTTTCGAAGTAGAATGTTTCTCTCGCATCTATTTTACCATCAGCATTCATAATTTCAAGCAGAACTTTTGCAATTGCCATTTTTTGATTATACGTGTATTCCATAAAAATTATTTATTAAATATTGAACCACTTTTCATATCATCAAGAAAACCACTGAACTTTTTAGATTGACTCTCTGTTGCTATTTTTAGATCATCAATACGCTTGCATACATCATTTAACTCAGAACTAGATAATACAGATTTTTCACCAAATTCATTAATGATTTTAGTGAAAAGTGTGATTTTATTTTGGTTATTATTCACCGCACGTTTGAAAGCAGAAATAACCTTATCCTTATCTACAGACAACTCTTCATTATTTACATTCTCACCTGAATCTTTGCCTTCAGAAATATTATTACCATCCTCAACGTCTTTTTTATTATTACCAACTTGAGATTTAATATCAGGACCACCTCCTTGCATATCAGATTTTGTGTCTATATTTGTTTCATCACCACCTTGCACATTAATATCGTTTTCAAGCGATGTGTCTTTTGTTAATTCACTTTTTCCAGTCAATGGGTCCTTGGGGTTATCACATTTAGATGCCATAAAATCTCCGTTTATCGTAGTAGTCGCCAAATTAACGTTTTTAAAAATACGCAGTTTCTTATGATAATACAGATCTGTAGAAAATTTTTTAAACCCAAAAAAACCGCCAATTAAAACTGATACATCATCAAAAATGTCTCCAAATTTTTTCTGCACTTCCATAATATTTTTCTCGATACTCTTGAAATCCTTGCCTTCATTAATTATGTTTCTCAAATACAAAAAAACTACCGGCAACATAACATGCCCAAATGTGTCATTTGCTTTTTCCAAATATTTATTAGATTCCTCAGATGATTCAACAGATTTTTGTATTTGATCTATCCATAAATTCCGAGAATATTTGCTAACGTTCTCCAGTACTATATAATAGGGACTTTTCTTAAAAACAGGATCCACATAGTCGCCAATTTTTTTAGCACAATAAAAAGTACAAATATCCGCCGCATCAAAAAAGTATCCTATTAAATCGTTGCTATAAGATTGAAAACGATCGTATGCAATTAGCATAGAAATTGGATCTCTCTGATCAATTGGAATATTAAAATACTTGGTACTATTTATCCGGAAATCAATTCCTCTGTGTAATTTTGATAATATGGATTTATCATAAATATCTTTATCAAGTCCGCAGATTTCGCGAAAAGCTGAAACTCCTTTTTCAATATTTATATTAAAAACTTCATCCGAATAACGCCTATAAGTGTCTGCAAAAGCCGGTTTATCAATTTTTAAATCAGGAAAATCATTTTCAAGTTCGCGCCTTGAATGATCGTCGAGAGGATAAATTTTCTCTATATCTTCCAACTTGACCTCATGTTTAGTTTCTCTGAGAGATTCTTCATAGTGGTATGTAACAAAAACATATTCCTCTGCGTACTCAAAATAATTAGTTGACAACAATAAACCATGGATATTTTCATTTATATTATCATTTGTAAAAGAAGTAAATTGATGATAATATATCTTAATCTCCCCAAAATTAAGCAACGAACTAAATTCCTCTTTTGTTAATAATGCAATAAATAAACTCATAATAAAATGTTTTAAAATGGCAAATTATTCCAATCACCTAGGTTACCTTCTTCATTACTATTATCGCTGATGTTAATTTTACTACACTTATCTGCGAAAGGTTGCACATAACTACTTACCCTAAAAGATGTATGAGTTATATAGAGATTTTTTTTACACCTCGACATGGCAACCATGAAAACTGTTTTTGACAAATAATCATTTGCAGATATGTACAAATCTTCGTTTGCAAACGGTATAAAAACATTATCAAAGTCCAGCCCCTTAGAAGAATGATAAGTCATGATGACAGCTTGCTCATCATCTTCCGCATTTGATAGTGACCCATATCCATTTCCCACATACATCAGTCTTACATTATTAAACTTTAAATGTATATTCAACATTTTATAATTTGGCTTACCATATGAATTCATCGATTCAGACCATTTTTGCTTACCCAAAGATTCTAATAGATGATTTACAAAATCAACTATTATATCATGACGTGGCAATAGAATTGCGCAAGTCTCTTTAACATTAAGTGCCTCTTCGATTTTAGAATATATAAAACCTACTTCCTTATTAACGCTCTCAGCCTTACACAATCTAATATTTACATCTGCTTTTGTAGCGTCGGTCTTTGACTGCCAAATATTTATCATTGGCAATAATTTCTGAATTGCAGAAATTATAGATTTAGACAATCTATGTATTATTGAAAGTTCGACTTTATTGGCTCCTAATAATATTCCTGGACCTTCGGCCGAAACAGTAGCCTCGCGAAATTTTGGATCTTTTTCGTATATGCACTGGTTGGAGTCACCAGCAGCTATAACAATCTTCCCCCTACTTCTTACTGCATTTATCATTGTTTCCGTAAAGTCTTGAATCTCATCACAAAAAATATAATCATACGAGTAATCCCCTTGGTAAAAATTATAATAAGTAATTACTGGTTGATGACCTATCCCAATTTCATTTAGTCCCGTTTTAAACAACTCAACCATGGCTTGAGTAAAAACCACAAATACTATACTTGCATTTGGGTTATCGTCTAAAATTTTTTTTGCATAATGCAACAGGAGTACAGACTTTCCACTACCTGGGAACCCTACCAACCAAGCATTTTTATTAATTGACTTGTAAGTAGAAAGGAATTGTCTTTGATCTGGATCTAATTGGTTGTACGGAACCATCCACGCTTTTAACATTTTAATAAATTTTTATCATTATCATTCTTAATAGTCAACAAATTACCTGCATTATAAAGCAAGTCGTTAATTCTCTGGGGTTGCAAATGCCTAATATATTCGCATAATTCATTATCACCGACATATTCTGCAGCAGCGGAGTACCAAGAATAATCGAATTCCCTCAATTTATTCTCACGTTCTTTCTTTTCCCACAGTTCCAATGCCTTTTTAATTTTCTCATTGCCTGAAACATCATTACCATGTTCCACTTCCCATCTGCCAAAATCAAACAAGTGAACAGGATCACTTGGATTAATTTCTAGAGATCTACTCATTAAATCTTTATATTCTTTAGGATCACTAGCTTTTATACTGTTCGCAAGATTAAAAAGAATAGTACTGTTATTTGGACTTTCTTTGAAGGCTTCTCTATAAAAATGGATTGCTTTTTCTTCCTTACCAGAATTTGAATAAGCTACACCGATTTTATTATAACTGACGGAATCAGGATAATAATTATTAATATCTTCAAACGTTTCAGCTTCATCTAAACTATCACCAGCATTATGGTATGCTTCTGCCAAAATCAACAGAGATGCTTTAGTAGGTTTCCCTCCATTATTGAATGCCTCCATGTTAACTCTTCTCTGTGCTGACATAACAGCCCTTTGATTGCTCGTTAACTCACCATTTAAAAAAGGATTAAGAGGTTGTACATCAATAGTCATTCCATTCACGACAGCGCTTGTATACAATAATTTGTCATAAGTAATCTTCACTTTAACGGTAACTTTTGTTCCCTTATCGAAGCCTCTCTGCTTATCTGCTGCCATAATTTTGAGATTAAATAACATTTTATCCCTATTGCCAACACAAATAGGCAGCTCAATGGACTTCTGAGCAGATTTGCTTGTAACCAAATCATCTATTATAACATCTCCACTCGGCACCTCACTGCCAGCAGGAATTAAAGTTCTATTCTCATTTCCTCTTGTTATAACAAAAATTTGTTCGCTAGTAATTGGTCTAACAATATTTTTCCCATAACAATTATAGAACAACGAGTGAATTGCAGCACCCTGAGATACATGAGATTGTAAATCCGGAGGCACTAAAATATGGGAGTCAGAAAAAAATTCTTTTAATGCAAATTGGACATAAGGGTTCTTGGAACTTCCGCCTATTAAAAGTACATAATCAATATCGTTCTTATTTAACTTTGCTTTAGATAGGGCAGACTTAATTGGTTCAAAAATGCTAACGTATTTATTTTCTCCATTATATGTTAATGGTAATTTTGCAGACTGCCACAGAAAAGTCTGCATAATTTTATTAAAATCTGAATACTTTAATGCTGGATTCCTCAATGTCATTTTTTTTATCCTTGAATCAACTTCTAAGGCAAAATTAAGCATAGCAGATTCACTGCAATTCGAAATTTCCGGAAGGACACCATCATTCATTTTTAACATTACATTAGAACAAATCTCTATTTTTAACAACTCTGCAGCCTTAAGTAAGTGACTTACTATCACGTTCCTCTCTCTTGAAATAAACTGATTATCACTAACATTATTTTGTTCCAGCAATTGAGGATAAAGGAAATGCATAGCTATGAATCTATCAATATCATCACCTCCACATTTCTCAAATTTTGATATTGCTATATTTTTAGAGTTAACACCATTATGATCACTACTTAGCTCCAATATTGATATATCGCACGTACCCGCGCCATAATCAAATACCAAAATCCTTGGGTACGAATTATCAGGTATTTTTATTTGTTCACCAGCTTTGTCACAAGAAAGGACATAACTTAAAAAAGCTGCATTTGGCTCATCTATTAAGGCTTGCTTATCCACACTAATCTTATTAAACTGGAGCGCTTCTACTAATTCCCCACGTTGATTGGCTTCAAAAGAGGCAGGAATACTTACAGCATACTCAATATTACATGGAAGCCCTTTCTCCTGTACATAATTTTCAATTTGTTTTTTTAAATAGCTGAAAAAAACTTTAGTAGCATCCTTTGCAGTTGTAATATATTTAAGTTCACTATTTGGATAACCTATGCCTAAATCCTCACCTAATTTCATCTTAAATGAATACCAAATATTCTTGCCTAGTCTATAAGTATACTTAAGTGAAGAGGCGCCTTCACCAACAAGAATATTTTTCTTATCCCAGGCTATAACTGTGGGAATTTTTTCTGATGACATTTCTGCCCCATCTGATAATTTTTGTCTTATCATTATAGGCTCACTTTTAAGCGATCCAGTTAGCATATCAAAATGAGCAATTGAAACCACCGTTGTAGATGTACCGAAATCTATACCGACATACGTTTTGTCGTTTGATTTTGCCAACGTAGAATTTGTTGATAAAATCGGGAGCATTGAATTAATAGTTAAATCTGATGGCATATTATCATATTTTTTTCGTACCTATTTATGAAAGAATCTGTGTGTTTGAACTCTATTGCCCACCGAAATTATGAGAAAGGGCTTACAGCAAATCATCCTCTTCCGAAACCCCGGGAGATTCAATATAATCTACTATTTCTATATCCTTGTCAGCTCCAGGGATATTAGTGATGTTTTTCATAATTCACTCAAATTTAGTAAAAAAATCATCGGTATGTCCTAACAATTCACTATCACTTTCCTGGAAACCATTATTTGTATCTCTGACAGACTTTGCACTTGGTTTCTCTTTAAAAACGCAAGCTCCGGCCAACCACTTATCTCTAGATTTATTCGTCGGCTCCATCAATTCTTGAATCATACTATTATAAACTTTCGCCTCACTCCATGGTAATTCTTTCATTTTTAAAATCCCATTAAAACAAGAATTCTCCATCCTGAACTTCAATTTCACAGCTTTGTAAATGAACTTTGTTCCTTTGTGGTCTTTCATTTTAGCATAAACCAAAAAATGTAATGGTACTACACTATAGTTGCAAAGCAAAAACAACATACAATGATACCTGTAATAATATGCAGAACGCATCAACATAAACTCTTTGTATAACTTTTTATCTAGCAAGTGCTTACCTCGGAATTTTCTATTGCCCGGTAACTCATAAGTAAAATCATCGGCAACATTTCCACTCAAAAAAAAATCAGGAAACATAAAATAAAGAGAAAATCTAAAATGGTCCGTTCGCACCATCAGTTCCTGCTCCGATGTCAAACAAAGATCATCACTACCATCTTCTTCCTGGCTATCATTCTCATTTTCAATATCATCTTTCCCATTTTCAATGTCATCATTTTTAAAATATGATTCTTCCCTAATGGTGAGTTTTTCTTTTCTATTTTTGTTATTCATAATCTCACAACATTAATCCCAAAGAACACCATTCTCACCAGCATAGTGATCTAAACCATTTCCATTGCCAGAATACTTTTCAACTTTATCTCCGTGGCATCTCGGACAAATGATTGTATCTTCATCCACCCTAAACGTACCACCGCATTCGCACTTCAAATTTGCATTTAGCTCATCATAGTAGCGTACCGTCTCTTTTCCACATTTATCACAGTATAGAAAGGCACAACTCATTCCTACACCTTTTCTTACAAATATTTCTCCGCAAGAAAGACATTTATAATAAATCCGCTGACCCATAATTAAATAATATTATAAGTTTAACTTATTGTAATTTAAATATTTACTCAAATTTGACATATTTCCTGTCCAGAATTATTTTTTTTGCCATTGCCCTGCCGCCCGTCACACAATAAAACTCAGCCAGCGGCTCAGGCACCTTTGCATAAAACGCCTCTCTAATCCTGGAACACTTCTCATTAATTGAATTCTTGGTAGGATTCACCAAATCATCCAAACTTCTGGAAATAATTATTGGATGCTCTCTATTGCTGATGCTTTTATATATTCCCGACAGTTCTTTTTTATATTTTGGCAAGTCCTTAAAAGCTATGCCTTTAGGATGCTTTAGGAAAAGAATATACACGGCCTTTGGCAATGGAGATAACTCAACTTCTACATTGTCATAACCGGGAAGGAAAATGCGAAAGTCTTTGGTTATAACTACGTTGCTGAATGTCAAATCCAAACGGCACAACTTTTCTATCTCATCTCCGCCAATTCCCAGCTCCTTAAGTTTACTGACCCTATCTTTTATCTCATCGGCAATCCTCTGTGCTTCAGCAGAAAGCGTGCTAATTTTTCTGCTGCATGCAGGTAAATTACTACTCATAGCTCTTGTCTAACAAATTGTTAAACAAAAGTATTAAGCAGACAAATTGAGATTAGATTTTTGCAAGCCTTGCAAAACTTGCGGGCTACACAGATTAAACAAGAGACTTATCTAAAGATTACAAGCTTCCTGTCAAGAGTAATTACCTTAGTTTCTCCACGTTTACCTGTAATAAAATAATTTCTAGCAATAGACTCACTAAGCCTATACATAAAAGCCTCTCTTATTCTCGAGCATTTTTCATTTAATGAATTAGAGCACGGATCTACAAGACTATCAATACTTTTTGAGATATCATCAAGATTCTCACGACCGCTGATAGACATGTAAATTTTTGTCAGTTCATCTCTATAATCAGATAAATTCTTGAACGCAATTCCTTCTGGATGCTTAAGAAAGAGAATGAAAAGAGCCTTTGGAAGAGGCGACATCGGAATTACGGCATTATTATAATCCGAAAGAATTATTCTGTAATTTCTAGTAACAACAAGCCTGCTAAGTTTATCAGGCGTATTAAGTAAACTTATTATAACGCCCTTCCCCACACCCATTTGCAGAAGTTTATCAATAGATTTTTTTAACTCATTTAAAAGAATTCTCTCTTTTTCTATATCAAAACTACCTCGGTCAACTATTTTCGGGCCAGAAAACTCATCTTTCTGCTTTTGTTCTTTTTCAAAGGCAAAGGTGGAAACCACTTCATTAGCAATAGCCTCAACAGAAGCTTCTTTTTGACGCTTTATTTCCTCCTTTATATTTTTTTCTTCTTCTCTTTCTTCGTCGGTTGGTATAGGACGAAATCGCACTACACCATCATATTTTTGAAGACCAGTTAGGTAGTAAACAATTTGCGAGTGCAAAGTAGCGCCGCCTTTTTTAACGGGTTTAAGCTCATAATATGAGAACCTGTAATAAGACCTGCCGTCAATTTCTTCTACACAATTATAATCTTCTCCATCGTCATCCAAAGCACATTTATAATGGATAAAAGATGGACGGATATTATCAGGGGTGCATTTGCAAGGACGCGGTAATTTTACTGCGTATAAATCTTGGTATGCATCTGTATATTGCACAATTCCGACATTGTGCAAATACTTCAATATAACATCATAGCTTAGTTTACCAATTTTCCTATTAATATCATATTCACTTATTTGTTCTCCATCATAAGTCAAATTTTTTGACAGATCTAGCGCAATGGCGGGAAGATAGCGGAACTTGAAACCTTTTTTTTCAAAGAGTTTTGACAGTTCTACAAAATTTTCTCTAATATATTTATTATGAGGCTCATCATATTCATTTTCTAGGTAAATAATTTCATCGGCAGCTGGTTCAAAAGGAATATCTGTACTTAAGAAAATCTCTCTATGAATAGTTTCCGGATATTCTTTTCTACAAGTTTTAACCTCTTGTTTTTCTTTCCATTCGGAAGTACCAGGGAAAGGTTTCAAATCATTTGGAATTTGATAAGTAAATTCATCATAAATCTTATCCGCTATATACGGAATAAAAAAAATTGAATAGGACAAATACAAAATGATAAAGACTCCAATTGCAGAAAGCACTTTCAATGTTACATTTATAATTCTTTCAGTGCGATTCCAAATCCGGTATTTGCTATTACACTTAAGAGGACCTTTAACTGGCTCTGTAAAAGCCTCATATAATACAGAATTTATATCACCAAAGTCATCGTCGCCAATCAAAATCGCCGTAGCAAATATTGCGTACACTATTAAAATTATCCACCACATAACTTATTCAAATTTTACAAGATTTCTATCTAGAGCTATGACCTTAGGCTCTCCGCGTTTGCCCGTCACAAAATATTTTGATGCAAGAGATTCATCAAACTTTGAGACAAAGGCTTCTCTGATTCTGGAACATTTTTCATTGATAGAATTCTTGGTTGGGTCCGTCATATCAGCAATGCTTTTTGCCATATCTCCAATGTCTTCCCTATTGCTGATAGTCAAATAGATACGCTCAAGCTCCTCTCTATATTGGGAAAGCTCCTTAAACCTTATTCCGTCGGGATGCTTAAGAAAAAGAATAAAGAGAGCCTTGGGCAGTGGTGATAGTTCTATCTCCATATTATTGTAGTCAGGCAAAAGGATTCTGTAATCCTTGGTAATCACCATACTGCTTAGTTTTTGGTCTGCATGAAAAAGCTCTCTGATTACCAACTGGCTCACGCCAAGCACTCTTAATCGGTTTATACGCTCTTGTATCTCCCTTGTAATTTTATCTGCCTCGCCTCTGGAGAAACCGTAATCTGCCGTTTCATTCTCCGGAACGTCATGTTCTTCTTCACATGAAGCAACAGCAATATCATCATCATAATGCTCATAATCAATTCCTTGGAAATACCCATAATAATCACAGAACATGTGATCATAACCTTCATACTTGAACTCATAATAAGAGAAAACATACTTGCCATCCTCCTCCCCTTTGTACTTTATGAAGCCATGCTTAATCTCTGCAGAACCGGGTAAGATGCAAGAAAGAATCTTATCATAAATAATTTGACTGATTTCATCCGGCGTTGCATTAGGACTAAGATTGGGCAGATAATATCTGACAGCCTCTCTGGCCTTGAAGTTTTTGTAAGTCTCCGGAAAAAATGTTAGCCGATAGTCAGCATCGTCTTTTTCACAATCTCCAAGATTCTGAACCCAAAATCCGAAGTTACTGCTAAAAAAATGGTTTATCTCCTCATAATGCTTTGATTCTATGTATATTATTTCATTCTTATCCGGCTTAAAAGGAAGGTCTTTGCTAAAATACACATATTTCAAAACTATAGGGGGGGTCTGGAAATCTGTGTTTATAACTTTACACTCTGCTCTATATTTGTCAAAGTAATCATCTGACTTCTTGCGGCCAAAAAGTTTTCTAAAAAAATTCTTCATTTAAGTTTAAGTTTGGGTCTGCGTTGAATTTGCTGTTTAGGTAAGCAAATTTACATAAAACTACCCTTATTTTTTCAAGAAGATGTTCGCATCATAGCATGAAATATCTGAGATTTTCCCCTCTTTGTAAGAGACAGTAAGACTTCCAATTACAAGCATTGAGGAGTCGCCCCTGAAGACAAGGAGTTTTTCCGGATGAGTATGCGCCTCCTTTAGGATGCCAGGATTATCCTTGATGTATTTCCCTATCGGGAATGAGAAAAGGATTTTTTCCCCTGTTGCCGGGCTAACTTTTATTGAATCTTTATCGCAGCTTACACGTATATCCTGCTGAACCATAACATTATAGTCTCCAAGATCTACATTGGCTCCGTCAGAGGAGAAATTTAGTTCTGCATTTTTTTGCGTGAAATCAGAATCATCATAATTATAGTCGTAATCAAAGTTGAATTTTCCGTATTTGCTCTCCACAATTTCATGGCCCATGGCTCCGCTCAAATAGTCATAAATATCTTTTGCCTCTGCATACTCTTTGATAAGTTTTTGATTAGTGGAGATTTTTGCAACATCTATATTTACCGTAATTTTATGAGTAGCAGGGTCTAACAGATGAAGCTGCGACAGCTTCTGTTCAAATCTTTTTGTCTGTGAACAGATTCCTATGCTGCTTGCGGAGACTCCGGGAATGTATGTAAAAACAGCAAGGGAGCAAAAAGCAATAAGAAGCATCGTACGGAATTTCTTGGTTTTTTCAGTAGCAAGCATCAGCACAAAGAGAGTCATCAGAACTCCTATAAGCACCAGATATACACGTCCTTGAGTGAATCCATATTGAGCAATTCTGTGGCATGCGCCTATCCAGAATAATACCAGAGGGGGAATTGCTATCCATGTGAAATTCTTGTAAAACCAATTATAATATCTTTTTGCAAGTAGATACTGCAACACTATTCCAATTAGGGTCACCGCCACAAATGCGCTCACCATATAGGCAATATCGCCCTTAGGCAGACTCCATTTAAAAACTATCGTGATAAAATAAATGAATAGTATAAGCGTGTAAATGAGAATACTAGGAGACATTACAAAATCAATAATAATGTGCAGCACATTGCTCATTTTTATTTTCTTCCCGACAGCTTTTTCTTCTGCTAAATTTGCCTTCTCGCTGCTATTATCATCTTTTATATCACCGGCAGCAGTCCCCGCTCTCTGCGCATTTTCCATGCTAACTGCCTGATTTTCCCCTTTCTCCTCAATTGCCTCCGCAGGGTGCTTGCCCATAAAATTGCAGAACAGCATTGGCGCAACAACAAAGCCCGCAAAAGAGGCGGAATTAATAAATACCTTATATATCACATCATTGTTAACTCCAAAAATATACGCTATAGAATAAATTATTGCAGCCAAAGCAACAATAATAATATCGGCAATCAGCACCGTAAAGAAGCCTTGAAATGTCAGATTTACAGCGCTATGGGCAAACTGTTCATTAGTTCTAACGTGGCCGCCAAAATCCAAATACAGCAACATGAAAGAGAGAATTATTGTGACCGCAAAATACTTTGAATCTGAATTGATGAAGTTATCCAGATTAATAAAAAGCAAAGGGATGAAAAAGAAATATGATGCTATATAAAGATACTTCCAAACAAGTGTTTGTGCTCCGGTTTGCACTCCGACTTGTGCACCTGTCTGCGCTACGTTTTGTGTTCCGGTTTGCACACCGGTCTGTTCTCCGGTTTGTGTTCCGGTTTGTCTTCCGGTTTGCACTCCAGTTTGTTGCCTGGAAATCAGAATTTTATGCAAAGTGTAAATAATAACGAGCAGCTGAAAAGCAAATGCTGCTACATTATAAACATGTGAACAATACGCTTTACAAGCAACTGAAAGGTCTTTGTCCTGTGGCCCCCCAAGAACAACCGCAACAAACATCAGCACAAACATAGATGAACCAAATGCAAACTCCACAGGAAACTGTTTAATAGTCTTAACAGTCTCTTGCCAAACAGATTTAAGCTTATTCATAACCTTATGATATTTTTACCCTAACGGTTATGCCTAATATCAAATTGCAAGCCAGAGATTGCATGCAGAGTTGAAGTTATGTCTTGCTCTGCGGCCATAAGGTTTTAGGCGTCATTTCCGCGCTGAACTCGGCCCATTTCCCCAACCAAAAGGGTGGTACCCATAGGATCCACTGTATATCAATATATTACAAAAGATCTCAAATTTAAATCATGGGATGTTTTGTGACTGCTTGATTATCTGCATTGCCCCAGACTACCCCAGATCAGACAGTTGCAAAGATGGCTTGCATGTGCCACTCTGCACCACATGCAGGGTATTCCGCCAAGATTGCATGCTCGCTCTGCTCGCATGCAGAGCAATGCGCCAAGACTGCATGTTCGCTCTGCTCGCATGCAGAGCATTCCGCCACAAAGCGGCGTAATGCCTTGTGGTTCACGCGGCTACCGCCGCGGAAAGGCACGCGCCTACGGCGCGGCTACGCGGCTTTCAGCCGCTCCGCTTAGAGATTATTTTCCAAGCAAAGTTTAATCGCTGACATACGGTCATAGGAACCTACGATTGCGGGCCTGAGGACGGTAAGGGACGGGGAAGATCGAGGCCCTGGGAACTATAATCCTAGAAGAAAACGCCGTTAGTGTAGCCTAGCCAGCGCAGCATGGTATCTCCCCAAACCATAATCATAATCCAGGAGACTATCATCATGGTCATTCCAAACTTGAAGGTATCCCCCCAGCTGTAATGGTTTGTGGTGTAAAGCAATGCAGCGGGCTTGGAGTTGAACGGCAATACATATACGTGTTCTATCAGCAGCGCTACGGGAAAGGCAAGGCTCATTATTGGGTATCCAAATTTTTGAGCCACACCAATAGCTATCGGGATAAAAATAAGAGCCCTCATTGTCTTTGACTCAAATATCAAAGCGCTGAATAGCATTATCCCGGTCATTATCATGTAGATAGCCCAGAAAGGAGTATGCGCCGTAATTCCCATTGAATCAAATGAGGCATCCACCATTGTGACAGGCAGCCCTGTTGCATCCAGTCCTGCGCCCAAAGTATATGCGCCGGCGGAGAACAGCATTAGGTGCCACGGAATATCAACCTCATTCCATTTTACAATCCCAATTCCGGGCATCAAGGCAACCAAAGCGCCAATGAAAGCAACCGCCGTCTCACTTATATGTGTCTGTTTACCAGTAGTCCACAGCAAAATAACAATTACAAATATCCCGATGGCTTTGTACTCCTGAAAACTCATTTTACCCATTGCGTCCAGCTGAGCTTTTAAATAGGCCATGCCGCCCGGAATTTTAGGTTTCCTGTCTTCCGGTTTAAGAGGAAAAATAATCTTTGTACCTATCAGAAGGCCAAGGATTAACAGAATAATTGCCAATGGGAATCCCGCGGCAAACCACTCTGTATAACTGAACATGTCCATTCCCATTGCACCTGCAATCAAAGAGGCGGCCAAAAGGTTTGCACCAGAGCCCGTAAGAAATCCGGAGGCGCTGACATTGTTCTGAAACAAATTTTGAAGCACCATGTTACGCCCAAAGTTTGTCCTCTTGTCTCCTCCGGTATCTCCGTAAATTGCGCAAATTACCATAAACACAGGAAGAAGGATGGCAGCCTTAGCCGTTGTAGCAGTGATGATTGTAGAGAGTATTAGGTTTAGTACAAGAAAACAGACAACAAGCATTGTTGTGCTTTTTCCAAATTTTACAACAAGCCAAAGTGCGAGCCGTTTTGCCACTTGAGTTTTAACCAGCATGCTGGCCAGCACAAATGACAAGATATTCAGCCACATAACCGGATGCCCCAGCTGGGCGTATGCAACTTTATCAGTAGTGACATGAGTAAGCACTATGCCCAAAATCACAAGCAGTGATGTAAGATAATTAGGAATAGGCTCTGTAACCCAGAGAATTATGGCAGCAGTAAAAACTGCAAGCATTGCGTAGTTTGCCCTAACAAATTTGGCCGCCCCAAGCACATCATACCTTGCCAGCGCCGCATCTTTAAGACCCGCAAAATTCAGATGGTCCAAAAAAGGAATTTGGGCAAACCAATAAATATAAATAAACGCTATTGCCGCCAGAGGTCCGCCAAAAATTGCCATCCACTTTTCAAAACCGGACTTCTGCATCTTGGGCAGTTTCTCAATTTTGTAATTGTTCATGTCCAGGACATTGAATGCATTATTCTGCTCTGCGACAGAGGTATTATTCTGCTCTGCGACAGATGTATTATTCTGTCCTGAGACAGATGCATTATTTTGTCCGGCTGCAATTGCCTGTGCCTGTGTATTCTCCACCATAATATACTTATTTGAAGTAAGCTATAATGAGTTAATATTTATATCCGTTTTAAACTTTATTTTCTAGTTAAAATATGCAAAAGGAATCTTCCAAATAGAAGAGTTTGCATCTGACCCAACCCAATAACATTTGTTCTTATAATCAACAGATAATGCCTCGCCTTTTGTGATAAAAGCAACAGAATATGTTTTTAAAAGATTAAGGTCAGCGCTGCAATGATAAATACTCTGCTTCTCGCTATCCATAATCCAAATAGAACCATCTTTTTGATCATAGCATAAATCAGAAAGATAGCCCGCAAACGTAATAGTCACTTCTTTTGTAATTGTCTTAGAGGCAAGGTTGTACACAAATATTTTTGTTGGCGATGCCTGATTTGCTATGTATAAATTTCCATTGCCGTAAGTCAGGCCTTCAAGGCCCTTGTTTGAGACTGCGTTTGGTATTGAAATAGTTACAACTTTCTCCAGCAATCCGCTGTTGAGATGCCATACTGTCATTGTCCCCTCATCTGCAAGATAGATATCGCCAATGGAAGGGTTCACTGTAACTGCCTCAAAATCATTGGTTCCTTCATATACTTTAGAATTTGTGGTGCCGTCTAAATTCAGCTTATATAGTATTCCTCCGTCACAGACCGCATAAAGCAAAGAGCTGTCGGGAGTCATGCAAAGTCCTGACAATCCGCTCAATCCTACTGTTGAAAGTTTAGTATATGTAGCTGAATCGGTTCCATTTCCTGAACCGCCGCCCTGGTCCGGGCCATGCTTTGTACACCCTTCCGCAACAAAAACAGCAGTAGCGCACAAGATTGCAGCAGCGAAAAATTTATTAAAAAAAGAAAAAGTATTCAATTTACTAACCTCATTAATAATAAAATACGTCGGTCATCCGTATAAAGGACAACCGACGCAAAATAATTACTTCCAATTTTTATAAGGATTCTTCATCAACATAGAGTTGTAATACTTTACATCTCCTGTAACCTCCTGGCCAAGCCAAGAGGGTTTGTCAAATTTTTCATCCTCAGAACCAAGTTCTATCTCAGCGACAGTTAAACCATCGTTATCTCCGTAGAATTCATCAACTTCCCAGGTGCGGCCATTGCCGGCAGGAACCAAGTAACGAGTCTTGTCAATAACTCCGGGCTCGCAGATTTTCAGCAAATCTTTAACCTCAGCCACAGGAATTTCCTTCTCCCACTCAAAGCGGTCTGCGCCTGAAGCGTTGCCAATACCTTTAATAGTAATGTAGCCCTTCTCCCCTTTAACTCTCACTCTTACAGTTCTTTCAGGGACTGAGCTAAGATAACCTTGAGTGATGCGCGTTGCCTTTGTAACCTCTTTTTTGAAGTCACCTGCAACCAAAAATTTCTTTTCTATTTCTTGTGCCATTTTTTAAAATCTTTTAAAAAACAAGATGACCGCGGAGGGTAAAATCCGCAGTCATCTTAACATTGTTTACTCGTTTGCAAGAGGTTTGTCGGACATTCCAATTACGCGCTTGATAGCCTGCAGATAATTTATGTTCTCCACACCCTCCAGTCCGCAATCTTTTACTGTCTTCTTAAGGTCTTCAACCTCAGTAGATTCAGAATTGATAGTAACAACCTTGGCTCCGTTAATCAGAACATTGCCGTACTCGCAGATGGTATCATTTACCATGTAGCCAAAGCGCTGCTTGTGAACGCGAACTGCAGCAAGGTCCGGATTAGCTTTAACCATCGCGATGAATTCTTCATAAGTATAAGTCTCTTTGGTCAAAGCAGGCATCTCAACCATAAAGGCTGGAAATACTTCTTTCTCAAGGACTTCTTTGCTTATAGGAAATTCACCCTTCATCAAAGGATTCCACTGCTCAAAACCCTCCACGGATGTGACATAAGTTTTTATGTCCATTTTTCCGTCGCGAATCTTTGTGTTGTTTATATCATTTTTTCTGGAGATAATATAAATCTCATCACTGCTCCTCTCCCAAACCTTCTCAGGCACAGGGACTGACAAGCGTGCCATTCTTTCTGCAGCTTTGCAGAAGCATTGTCCAAAAGAGCGAAATTCAAAACGAGGTTTTGAAATCTCTCCAATCTTCATCTCTTCTTTTGCCATATCTATTGAGTTAACTTATGAGTAAATTTATCTGTTGTGGTAGTAGTGCCATTGGTAACTCCAGGAGTTTCCGTAGAGGTAGAGTAAAAATCACCAGTTCCATCCGGAATACGCGCCGCAGAAACAAAAGAGAATTCTACAGCACCGTCCCAAGCGGATGATACCGTAGGAGCTGCAAGAGCTGAATTTACAAAGCTGTCAATTGTGTTACCATTCTTATCCTGCAAAATCACAAGTATAGATTTGGACCCGGAAAGTCCGGTTGTTGATTTTCCTAAATTCAAAGCTGTAGGCGCAATTGTAGCAGGGTCACTGCCTTTGCATCCCAATACAGCAAATTTCTTAGGACCAAGAACTGTTCCTTCAGCAACCACAACTGTTCCGTTTGCATCTGAGAAGTATGCATCAGCGGCATTCTTTGCAAACTTAATTCCGGATATATCAATACTCTTATCTGTAGGGTTATAAATTTCTATGAATTTTGTGGCTGAGTTTAATTCGTTAAGTCTAATATCCTTAACATTACCAAAATCTGCGCCGACAGTATAACTTGCAGCAGCAGAAGTTGCGCTTCTTCCAGCCTTGGAAGTTGCAGTAATTGTGTATGCTACAACTGTTTTTAAAACTTGGCCGGGGATGACGGCAGAATATGTATCGCCGCTGGATGTCATATTTACGGAACCGCCCGCTGCGCCATTAAGCGTATATGTAAGTACAGCTGAGGATATTCCATTCAAGTCATAAACGGTTGCGGAAACTGTTACGGTTGCACCCGGATCAACAGACGTGGGGTTAATGGCAATAGATGATATTGACGGATCGCCCACAAACATTTTGTCTTTTACGCATGAAGACATCACCATTGACAGTGCAAAGACCATCATGATTACTGTTAAAAATTTCTTCATAATATATTTCTTTTATTTTATTATTCTATATAATTTTCTAATCTTCAATGTATTCCATCGTGATTACTAGAAGTCAACCTCAAAACGCATTGCAAGCATATTATAATCTACGCCACCCTTGCCCTTCTTGTCAACTATCTTTGTATAGTCGCTGGTAGCTTTTCCGCTTGCGTCATAACCTGTCTTAAGTTTGCCCTTTCCGTTTGCATAACGGTCATTGTCATTATACTGATAGTTAACCTCTATTTTTACATTGTTTGTAATATAGTATGTTAAACCAAATGTGTAAGCCTGACCGGAACCTCCATAAATATTTTTTGAGTTAAGAGTCAAATACTCATACCTTCCAAGTACCTCAACATCACCCCATTTGTGGCCTCTGGAAGGTTGTGTGAATTCTCCTTCTGCAGTGTTATATCTCTGATGACCGCCAAACAGCAGATACCCAACGTATGCATACCATCCGTTGAATTTATAAGTAGGACCGTCATTCTTAATATAAGTATTGTTGCCAATGTACTCGCTCTGGAACCTTAAACCTTTGTAGAAACCTGCAAGTTCAAAACCATAAAGAAAATCATGGTCAACGTTTGGAATAACATCTGTATCAATATATTTCTTGCGGTTAATAGATGTACCGTTTCTGGTACTGTATCTTACTCCGCCAAACTCGCTGGTTGCCATATCTGCTTTTGGCACTCTATAAGAAGCCGCAGCACCAATATGCAAACCGTAATCTTGTTTATCATAGAAAGGCATATAGACTAATTTGCCTGTAAATGAATGACCGGTATTGCGGCCGTAATCTTTATTGTTATCCTCTACGTTAGTTCTAACTTCTGAATCTTCAACAGCCTGGAAATGAACGCCTGCAATTGCAAGGAATGCCTTGTTGCTGTAAGTTGCCTGAACACCAATGTGACGGGAAGGGCCAAATGTACTTACAACCATAGGACGCTCAATAAAAGGAAGATACCTAGAAGTAGTTGTCTCTTCCATGGAGAATCCCTCTTTAAAGTTACCTGCCGTAAATTCAAAATTCTTTAATCCAAAGTAACTTACAACGGCATCTTTAAGTTCAAATACTCCGTTGGCAAAATCCATGTCAATCTCACCGTACCAATCTTTTATCTTAGCTTTTACGGCAAATCTGGCTCTCCTGATTGAGACTCCGTCTCCAATCTTGTCAAAGTTTTTATCATTGCCAAAGAACGTAGCTCCGTCAACTTGGACTCTGTTATCAAACCATAATTTATAACTCTGATCCGGAGCCTCAAATACTAATATGCCGTCTCTGTCCTCGGCTGAAAGCTGAAGTCTGTTAACGGCCACACCGTACTGATTATAACGGACATCGTTAATTTGAGTAGCCGCGGCACCCATTTTGACGCACATCTTGTGCTTGCATGTGTCTTTTTCTTGAGCGCTTAGGCTGAAAGAAAACAGCAATGCTGTGATCAACAAAAATAAAGTTTTGCTTTTCATATAGTTAAATATTAAAATTGAATGATTAATTTAGCAACTCATTATAATAGCCCTATTTACAAGGTTATAAAATTTCAAATTCTTTGTGGGATTCTTGGTTGCCGTCTAGTAAAAAGTCGCCGTAGTCAGATGCGGGTCTTGGTTGCCACGTCACAAAACTAAAAAAAAAATCTGCAGCTGATTCGCCGCAGAAATTTTTTCTTGTAACATTTTGATTAAAATTTTGTTACCTTTGTGTGCGCGTCTGTTTTTTAGCTGTTTTTCGCTGCCAAAAATTATCAAATATAATATCCTCTGTTGCCCAATTCCGATGCCTGCAAAATGGAAAATGCTCCTTTTCTTAAAGGATAATCCCAGCACCCCATCTGATGATATATTTTCCCTCCAAAACCGCTTTTAAAAACATAAAGTCCGTGCATTGGATGAGACGGTTCCGTATTTGGCGCAATTCCAAACATATCATACTCATTGCAGCCGTATTCTTTTGCAATATTAATAGCCTTCCACTGCAAAGCGTATGTGGGCATGTAATTACGCATAGATGAGGATGATGCGCCATAAAGATATGTGGCTCTGTTATTAGAAATAATCAAGAACATTGCGGCCAAAGGAATATCATCTACGCAGGCAATTAAAAGCTTCACCTGAACAGCCTGCTTATCATCCTCCATCTTTGCGGCAAACACAGATTGAAAATAAGATATATCATTAATATTTAAGCCGTTTCTCTTTGCCGTCTCCTTATACAACTCATACCACACATGCAAATCTTTTGAAGAACCTATCTTTACCTCTACTCCCTTTCTTCCCGACAGTCCAATATTGTATCTGGTTTTAGACTTCATCTTTGATAATATAGAGCTCTTATTATCAGATAAATCCAAGATAATTGTGTTGGAAGGAAGAATATCGCTGTTTGCTTTTACAAGGTTATGATTTTGCGTGCTGTAATTCACTTGAAATTCTTGGTAAGTTTTTTCCGGAGCCCCAAGCCACTCTCCGCTCTGACTATAATCAGACTCTTTACACCAATGCGATCTCCAGTTTAAGTCATATCTTATAGCCACGCAATCCTTTGGAAGATATGAGCGCATAGACTCAGACAGCTCCTCCAAAAATTGGCCTTGTCTCTCTTCAGAAGGCTCAATTTCAGGACCATAAGGCACATAAGCAACACAATCGTAAACATCAATAATTGATTTATTTTCTATACTTAATTCCATAAAAACACACTAAAAAGACCCGCCATTGTTTTGCACAAAGGTAGGTCTTATATCAAAGCGAGTCAAGCCCGCATCAAAAAAGCTCAGGTTTTTATTAAAGCTTTAATCCTTTTACCCAAGATTCTAATGCTGAAGCTTTTGCGTTAGGTTCAAATCTTTTTGCAGGACGCCATGATGTCTCTTTTGAGCATGATGGATGCAGGTACTTATCAGTATTGCCCGGAGCGCTTGAACCAGATGTGCAGAACGGAACAACAATTTTTCCGGAGAAATCATAGCTCTCCAAAAATGTGTTAATTATTGTTGGAGCCTGATACCACCAAATTGGGAATCCTACAAATACTACATCATAGTTTTTCATATTCTCACACTTCCCTTTTATCGCAGGTCTGGAGGCTTTATTATTCATCTCTATAGTGCTTCTGCTAGTTTTATCCTGCCAATTCAAATCGGCCTCAGTATAAGGCTGTTCCGGAGTAATTTCATATAAATCCCCGTTTACTGTTTCCGCCAATGTCTTTGCAAGCTGGCGAGTGTTTCCGGTGCATGAAAAATATGCAACCAATGCTTTTTTATTATTCATAACATTTTCTGTTTTAGTCTGACACGTTGCCGCTACAGAAATAGTCAGCAGACAAAGAGCCAATAAAATTTTTTTCATATCATTATCATATATTAAACTTCAACCTGCTTTATAATGCAAATGTATTAGTTTTAAAGCTATCGTGAGTTATATTAATTACTGATTGTTGTATATATATTACTGATTGTCTTACCAGTTTGGAAAATAAAATTTAACAACCTTAGTTTATATTTTGTATATTCGCATTACCTAACTGATAACTAATCACAAACAAACATAAAACCATGAAAACACAACAGAAAAATGTTCTATGGATTGTAGCAGTTGCAATCGTAGCTTATGTAATTGGCGCTTACGTAGGATTCCCATTTTCACAGAACAAATACAGCTCCGGTGATCTTGGAGGAATAAGAAAAGCGAACAAACAGCAAGAACAAGTCAATTCTCCTAATGACCTTAAACTTGCAGAAAGGTTTGAATCAGATTCATCATACCGCGATATGATGATTGCCGGCTATGGTACTTTGTATGCTCAGACTAAGGCAACATTGGAGACAGTTGGAACTCTAAAGGCTAAGTCAGCAAATGTTGCTGAACTTAAACAATATATGCCTGCTCTTGATGAAGTTAATGAGGTTGGCACTCAGTTGCTGACATTGCTTGATGGGGGATTAAAGGGATTGAACGACGTAGCCGCAAAAAAACAGGTTAGCAATTTGAGCTTTACTTTAAGTCAGGCACTAAATATGTTTCAGATAATGAATTCACGTCTTTCAGATTTAGATGCATTTGCAAATGAGACCAAACAACTTGCAAGCCAAAAGAAACTTAATACAGAAGTTTTGAATGCATATTCAGAGTTTATGGCGGAGTCTGCGGTAATTGCTCAATCTTGCGGAGATAGAGCTGGAATGGCAAAAGCTATACGGGCAATCCCGGCCGGTTCAGCCCCTTCAGCCTTTCTTGCAATGGCTTCAGATAAAATAATTGGCGCCATACCAAAAAATTGCGGCAAACTGCCTATTGGTGTAGTTGAAGGCCAAATAAAAGCAATGCCTTCCGCTCTTGGCAGAACAGCTGTAACAGGAAGCGTTAAGCCAACTATGGGACGCGCGGCAGGCAACGTCAATTCTATACAAACTATGGGACAAGCAGCCAGTGGCATAGTTACATTAATGAGTTCTGCCCTTAATGTTTCCCAAATGGGTCAGGCCGCAGGCGGCGTAGCAAAATATCAACCTCTAGGAGACTAATCTAAAGGTTTATGTCTAAAAAATTGCTGCTGTTGGCAATTTCTGTGTGTCTGTGTGTTAATTTGTCGGCACAGAAATTCCTTAAACAGGTAGAAAATGACCACGTAAATATTATAATGGCGGGAGATTATCTCTCGCCATTTGTTCCATACATCTTAAAGACTTACGACAGAGCTTATAACGCTCATGCAAATCTTTGGGGGTATCGTCCTGAGAAAACGTATCTGTTCCTGAATGACTTACAAGATGACGGCAACGGAGGTGCATGCGTTACTCCATACAATTTCATTACAGTTTATGTAGCCCCGCCGAGTTTGCACTATAACATAATGGCAAACACTGAGAGGTTTCAGGATATTTTCAATCATGAGGAGACGCACATTGCTATGTGTGATAAGACAGCCTCACCTGATGCTGTATGGCGCAAGATTTTTTTAGGAAAAGTTGGTACTGATGCTCACTCACCACTTTCTGCGGTAGCAAGCTTTCTTACTACTCCAAGGTGGTATTCTCCAAGGTGGTATCAGGAAGGGATTGCAATTTTTATGGAGACATGGCTTAATGGCGGAATTGGCAGATCTATGGGCAATTATGATGAGATGTTTTTCCGCACGCTCATCAGAGATAATCAAACTTTATACACTGTCACAGGTCTTGATGCAGAGGGAACTGCAAAAGATTTTCAGGTTGGAGCAAATTCATATTTGTACGGTACCAGGTTTGTCAATTACTTGGCCTACAAATACGGCGTTGAGAAGATGATGATGTTCTTTAACAGGAAAGACAGTACGCGCACAACATTTATAAGACAATTCAAAAATGTTTATGGCAGAAGTTTGTCTGACGTTTGGAATGAGTGGAGAGATTTTGAAAAAGACTTTCAAAGAGCAAATCTGGATTCCATTGCAAAATACCCTCTTACAGAGACAAGACCTCTTACCTCCCGTAACATGGGTTCTGCCTCAAATGTTGTTTATAATAGCAAAAGAAAAGAATTTGTGCTTGGTGTTGAACATCCTGGAGAACTGGCGTACGTATGCGCGGTTAACAGTGAAACCGGCAAAACAAGAAAGCTTGCACCAGTGGAGAGCAGCACACTGTATGATGTTTGCTATGTTGCTGTTGATGAAGATGGAGACCGCCTGTTTGTAACTACTCAGAACAACTCTTTCAGAGGTTTGGCCGTGTATGATATGGCCACCGGGAAAAAGCTGAATCAAAAGTATTTAACCCGCGTATCCTCAATCGTATACAATAAGGCAAATGACAGACTTTACGGCTTGTTGCATAATGAAGGAAAGACAACATTGCTCTATTTTAACAAAGATTTGAGCAAAGAAGTAACCTTATACAGTTTTCAGCTTGGAGAGGTTTTAAGTGATCTTACTGTTTCTCACGACGGCAAAACAATTATGGGATGTCTTAACAGTTTGGACGGAGAACAATCCCTTATTGAATTTGACGTTAGGGGGATGGACTTGGGACATCTGGAATACAAGACATTATTCAGAGATCCCGGCACAACTCTAAATCAATTTCATTACTCTTTGGATGACTCATGTGTTATTGGAACATCCTATTACACAGGTGTTGGCAACTTATGGCAGGTTAACAGAAAAACAAAAAAGTTTGACTTGTTAACAAACGTAGAGACAGGAATTTACTCTCCTGTGGAATATGGAAAAGATTCTTTGTTTGCAATGCAATTTTTCCATGAAGGATTACAGCCTGTAACTTTAAAAAGAAAAATTCTGACAGAGGCTAACCCTATTGTTTTCCTTGGACAAGAGGCCTATGATAAAAATCCTGTTCTTAAGGATTGGACAAAAATGGTAAAAGATATTCGTGCAGTCCCGGACACTGTAAAATATAATACCAACGTAGAGGACTATAGTTCCATCCGCAAGTTGAGTCTGAACGGAGCATATCCGGATATTGCCGGATTCAAAAATACAGTTGTTGCAGGATACAGAATGCACTTCTCTGATCCTCTTGGTTATCACAGTCTTAAGCTGTTTGCCGGAGTGTCTCCGTGGAGCAACTATAAAACTTGGAAGAAAATACACATTGGGGCCAACTGGTCTTACGGATTTTGGAGCGCAGACGCATACCTTAATAAATGTGATTTTTATGATTTATTTGGCCCAACAAAATTTAGCCGCGCAGGTTATTCTGTCGGGATTACATATAAGCGCAACCACATCCTGAGAGAGCCTTTCAACTGGAGCTGGTATGCAAATATTACAACATACGGATTACTGGATGCAATGCCTTTATATCAAAATGTTTCCGTTGATGTAAACAACATGCAGACAGCTACTGTTGGAGTTACCGCAAGCAAACTCAGGGCAACTTCCGGGGCAGCTCAATATGAGGCCGGATACAATTGTTCCGCAACCTTCAGCACTTTTCTGGTTGGAGGAAAGTTCTTCTCTCAGATTGATGCAACTTATGACAGAGGTTTTCCGCTTCCGTTCCACCGCAACATGTCCTTCTGGCTGAGAGGCGCTGCAGGAAAAGTATTTGGAGATAAAAATTCAAGTTTTGGATATACCTATTTTGGCGGATTTAGGAACAACTATGTTGACTATCGCGGAACATTCTTATACAGAGGCATGGAAGCAATGCCGGGTGCAAAAATTGATGAGATTGCTGCAAGAGAATACGGTAAGCTTACGGGAGAACTTATTGCTCCCCCTATTAGATTCAGCAATGTTGGAATACCAACGTTTTACCCTAGGAATCTGCAGTTTACAGCATACAGCACATTCCTAGCCACAGACCCTTTTAACAGTAAAAGAGAAAACTACGTAAATATTGGAGCCCAATGTTCTTTGGAACTTGTTCTATTCACGTACCTTAAAACAACATGGAGCGTAGGATATGCTCACATGCTCCACGGAATGGATAAAAACAAAGGACGCTGGATGTTCTCATTAAAACTGCTTACGCTATAAAAAGTGCCTTATTTTTTTACTTAGATACTATAACAAAATGCTTTACCTTATTGCCCTTCTGCCTCCTATTCTGTTCATTCTGGTATTGTTATGGCTGGACAGTTTTTCCCTTGTAAAAAAGGGCGTGCTGCTTTCATCATTTGGCTTTGGCATTATCTCTGTTCCCATATCGTTCTTTATTATTAAAGGATTTGCAATCATTGCTCCAAATGCAGGCATAATTGGAGACCCTATAATTGAGGAGATTATAAAGGGAACATGGATATTGGTTTTGCTTAAACACCGCCGCTGCGCTTTCTTTATTGACGCAGCTCTATATGGTGCCGCAATAGGAGCAGGATTCTCATTTTTGGAAAATATACTTTACATCTATTTTAACACTGACATAGTTGTTGGTACTGCGCTTGTTAGAGGACTGGGGACGGCAATTATGCACTGCGGATGCGTCATAAGTACTGCAGTGATAATGAGCTGGATAGCAAATAAGAAAAAATCTCCGTATGCGTTTTTCCCATTGGCCCTTATTCCTGCCATGGCGCTCCATATTTTGTATAATTTAAATAACGCGGCCGCACAACCTCTGCTATCCCCAATGCTGCTTCTGTTTGTCACCTTGCTAACAGTATCTATCTGGACAATAGTTCTTTTCTCATACAATGAAAAGAGCATAGGCAACTGGATAGAGGGTGAACTTTCTGCAGAAGTTCAAATGCTTGCCGCTTTAAAAAAAGGAACATTTTCAAACTCAAAAGCGGGACAATACATGCTATCTGTTAAAGAGCAATTTAAACCTGAATGTTATTTTGATATGTTTTGCTATGTGAGACTTTACTATGAATTATCACTTGCAAGCAAAACAAATATGATGAGAGCTGAGGCCGGGTTCCCGATAGTTAAGGATAAAGAAACATCAGATAAAGTGCACGAATTCAACGCATTAAAAAAACAAATAGGAACCACTGCCCAGATGGCGCTCTCCCCAATTGTTAAACAGAGCAGACTTAATGAGTGGAAAATTGATTCCTTATCTTAAAAATAGAAAAATTAAAAACGCACATACCATGGATACGAAAAAAAGAAATGTTATTTGGATTGCAGGAGTTGCAATTTTTGCATACTGCATTGGAGCTTGGATAGGATTTCCATTTGCACAGCTGGGTTTGACATCAGGTGATACCGGACGCATTGGACGCGCTAACAAACAGCAAGTTAAAGTAAGTTCTCCCGCTGATATCAAAATTGCGGAGAAATTTGAAAGCGACAGTGCTTACCGCAACAAACTTATTTCCGGGTATGCAACTCTGTACGCACAAACAAAAACAACCGTTGCAACCATGGAGTCATTGAAGCAAAAAACTGGAACCATAAAGGAGCTTGAAAAATACGCTGCTCCTATGGATGACATTATAGGCATTGGAATTCAGCTAGATACATTATTAAGCAATAGTATAAGAGGACTCAAGGATTTGGACAATAAAAAGAAAACTTATGATTTATCATTCCATCTTACTCAGGCGCTTAATCTTTTGAAAATTATGAATACACGCATTTATGGTTTAGATGAATTCTCTGCTAAAGCGGACGAATTAGTTAAATCAAAGCAAGCAGACCATGAATTTGCAAGTTTATTTTCACAATTTATAGTTGAAACTGACTACATTGCAGCTGAATGCGGAGATAATAAAAGGGTACACGGCAGCAACACCGCCGCAGCTAAGGTTGTTCAAACCGCAATGGCCGATTTGCTAGAGAGCAACTTGCCAACATATTTTACAGAAGGAGAGGGAGAAGTATTAGTTGGAAAAAACATGGCTAACCTTAGAGAAAACGCAGTTGGCCTTGATGATGTAATTTATTGGTAATTAGACCGTTTGTAAATAATTATAAAAAAACACATAAATAAACAATATCTAAAAATACAGAGATGGAAGCAAAGAAAAAAACTATCATTTGGATTATTGCAGTTGCAATTATTGCGTATGTTATTGGCGTATTGATTGGGTTCCCGTTTACACAGCTTGGACTCACAGCAGGTGATTCCGGACTAATAGGACGTGCTAATAAGCATCAGGAACAGGTTAATTCTCCTTCAGATGTTCAACTTGCGGAGAAATTTGAAACAGATACCGCCTACCGCAATAAGTTAATTGCAGGGTATGCTGCTTTATACGTTCAAGCAAAAGCCACAACGGAATCTGTCGCGACATTAAAACAAAAAATCGGAGTAGTTAAAGGATTGGAGTCATACATTGACCCGATGAATGAAGTAATGGGCATAGGCAATCAGCTTACAGCACTGTTAGAGAAGGATTTAAAAGGACTTGGGGAGGTGAGTAACAAGAAGAAAGTTGTCAATCTTAGTTTAGACCTGAGCCAGGCTCTTAATCTGTTCCAGCTGATGAATTACCGTCTTAATGATTTGAATGCCTTTACGTTAAAGATGAATGATTTTGTAAAACAACGTCAGTTAAATAATGAAATTCTGCAATCTTATTCTGAGTATATTATTCAGGCCTCATCTCTGGCATTCATGTGCGGAGACAAAGCAAGCGCATCTAATAACTTAGGCCAGCTCTTAAGGGATAAACCCCTTGCTCACTCAGCGATTGAAGCAACAAGTGCTACAAATCTTAAAATGTATTATTTAATTCCGCAGATTGCAAAGATTAATCCAAGCGTACTTTCATCAAGAGATATTTGTGTACCATGCATGATTGCTTCTCATGAAAACACCGCTAATAATTCATTAAAATCTGCAGAACAAGGTAAAATGCTGAATGCTGAATTTAAAGGGATGGATAGAATTCCTAATGTTATTTCTATAGGTGAACAATTAGGCAGAGTTGGTCATGAGCGGCCAATAGATTGGAATCCATCTTAAATAAATAAACTATTATTAAAACAATAACCCTGTCCGATTTTTTAGGCAGGGTTATTTTTTATTTTACTATTTGCCACTTTAATACAGCCTCTAATATTAATAAACGCTTGCAGATTTAACAGTCAGATTTTCAAGCATTTTCTCCATTTGCTCAACGACAGGACTGTTTTCCATCCCATAGCGGGCCGAAAGTTTTCGCATTTGCGGGAAGGCAGCCCAGTTCTGATGTAAAATATATCTGTTTTAACCCAAGATAGTCCAGCTGATTTTTCCTGACAAATGATTCATAAGACATGCCGGATATTTTTTCAATAATATCAGCAAGAAGCAAAAAGTTTGTTGCACTCTGCCTGACATCAGAGCCAGGCTCAAAAGCAAGAGGCTGGGTATAAGCATATTTTAGCAGCATTGATTCCGGTTCCTCCTTTGCAGCCTCAAAGCCTGGCATATTACGATAGTCCTCAATTCCGGAGCTGTGCTGCATAAGTTGTCTAATAGTTATTCCGGACCATTGAGCCGGAAAACCTTTAATGTACCTGACCACGGGATCATCAAGCTTTAACTTGCCACGTTCAAATAATTGCATTATTGCCACAGCCGTAAATCCCTGAGCTATAGGGCCTGCATTCCATAGCGTTTTTTCCGATGCAAGTTTTTTGTATTCAATATCAGCCGCGCCGTACCCTGCAACGCGCGGGATATAGGGAGCCTGAACTATTGCCAATGTCATACCCGGAATACCTTCCGCCTCCATAAAATCATAAATCATCTGATCAACGGACTGGCCCTGATAAGCTAAGTGAACATTTCCGCGCCCTTGTGCAGGAAGTTGATTTTCATACTTTTTCATAATTGTTTTTGTTTGAGCTGATGCGAACAACGTAGTTGTCGCTAACAGCAATGTTAATATTGTTCATACAGTGTTGGCAACTTTTCCCGACGGTACTGCAAGAGAAATTCTCTTATGCTGTACGTCCTTTGCTTGCGGTTACAAGAAATACGCCGGCAAAAACAAGAAGAATCGCAGCGCCCTGCAGCCATCCAAAAACCGCAAGACCAGCGATAACACTTACTACACAGGCAACTACGGGCTGCACGTAATTATACATACTCACCACTGTTGGTCTCAGGGATTTCTGGCCAATCATCATTAGTATATAGGCAAAGAAGGTACTGCCAACAACTACAAATGCAGTCTCACCCCATGTCTTTGCCGATATTGCGGACCATTGAAGTTCCATCAGATGGCTGTAAGACAAAGGGATAACCATAACTGAGCCAAACAGAAACATCCATTTGTCAAAGGTGATTATATCATATTTTTGTATAAGTTTCTTAAATATAGTCAGATAGCAGGCAAAAGATATCTGGGATACAAGACAAAGAATATCGCCCGCCAAATTTCCCGATTTAGAACCTGTCGCTCTTGCGCTTGCCAGAATTAAAATCAATGCTCCGGCTGCGCCGCACACAACTCCAATTATCTTTTTGCCGGTTACAGGCTCTTTCAAAAAAATGGCTGCAAGAACCATCGTGATGATGGGTAAAATTGTCGTAATAATGCTTGCATTAATGGGAGAGGTGATACTCAAGCCAATAGTGAAGCAGCACTGATTGCATACCAGCCCAAGCAGAGCTGCCAGCGCCAGCATTCCCAAATCGCGCGGAGGAACTTTTGTGTTCCCGCTTCCATTGTTCTGTGATATTGATTTTTTCAGTCCAACAAAAAGAGATGCAATCCAGAAAAGAACAGCAGCACCTATCACTCTAAAAGCCACCATGTCTATGCCGGCAATGCCGTTGTTCATAGCATCTTTCCCAATAGGAGACATCAGACCCCAGATAAGACATGCGGAGAAAATACTCAGATGCGCTTTTACAACTTTGCCGTTTGCCATAACAAATACCAAAAAAAAACGCTTCACCTCTTTGGGGATGAAGCGGATTTAACCTTGTAACTTATTTTATTTCTAGTACTTGCGGAGAGATAGGGATTCGAACCCCAGGAGGCTTTCACCTCAACAGTTTTCAAGACTGCCGCAATCGACCACTCTGCCATCTCTCCAAAATGGAGTGCAAATGTAAATGTTTTTTTTCCATTTGCAAAATTAAGATGCCTTGCCGCGCAGATTATTCTTCAACCTCTTTCTCTTCTGGTTTTGAATCAGAAGCGGCAGCCGACTGGGTTGAGAAAAACTTGTACTGGAAAATAATCAGATACAGCACGCCGCATGAAATACATGCGTCTGAAAAGTTGAAAATTGGACGGAAGAATTCAAAATCTTCTCCTCCCCAAAACGGGAACCATGACGGCAAAACAGTATGATACACAGGAAAATAGAACATATCCACAACCTTCCCGCAAAGCAGCGGGGCATAACCGTTTCCAAAAGGAACAAGCTGTGCAACATTTGTGTAAGATGACTGTGAAAAAATCTTTCCGTAGAATGTGCTGTCTATCATATTCCCGATAGCTCCCATCAGAATAAGCGCGCCGCCAATCAATACTCCCCAAGGGGCTTTCTTCTTTGTAATAAGAATATTTATATACCAGATAATCAGGCCAATAAGAACAAGGCGAAATAGGCTTAAGAATAATTTTCCGGCAACACCGCCAAGCTGCATCCCAAATGCCATTCCGTTATTCTCAATGAAAAGTATCTGCGCCCACTGAGAATGCCCAAACATTGGAATAGATTCCCCTATCATCATGTGCAGCTTTACGTAAAACTTAATTGCCTGATCAATAACAAGCAACAGGACAACAAGTCCGGCAATTATCCACTTTTTATTTCTATTAGATATCATATCTTAATTAAAACGGTCTGCAAAAATAGTGAAATTATGCAGACCGTAAAATTTAACAATGACCGCAGCCCCGCACATTGCTAGGGACTCATTGCGTTAATTATTGTTTATTCTTGTCCTCTACGCTTAAAGTTGCATGAGGGACAAGAAGCAATCTTGCCTTAGGTATCAATTTACCTGATATCCTGCTGATTCCGTAAGTTTTATTTTCAATTCTTACAAGAGCAGCCTCCAATGACTGAATGAATTTATACTGTCTTTGAGCAAGTTCTCCGCTCTCCTCTTTGCTAAGAGAAGTGGCGCCCTCTTCCAAAACTTTGAATGTTGGGGACGTATCCTCAATATCATTGCTGGTACTGTGAGTCATTGCAGCGCGCAACATCTCATAGTCATCTTTAGCCTGAGCAAGCTTTTTAAGAATAACCTCTTTAAACATCTGAAGGTCAGCATCACTATATCTCTCCTGAACATGAGCTTTGCCGTCCTCATCTATCTTTATCTCCTTCTTAATATTTGGAGCATCATCTATCTTGGAAGCCTTTACGGCAGGTTTCTCCGCCGGTTTCTCTGCCGGTTTCTGCGCTACCATTTTCTCAACTTTTTTCTCAACTTGTTTAACAACCTTATTGAAACCTTTCTTTACCTCCTCGCTTTTGGCAGTTGCCTTCTTAACAAATTTATCTACAAACTTCTTAACCGCTTTCTTGTTAACAACCGGTTTTTTGGGAGCCGTCTTTTTGACAACTTTCTTTGGAACAACCCTCTTAACTTGCTTCTTTACAGCAGCTTTCTTTACAGGTTTTTTAGCAGCAACTTTTTTTGCAACAGCTTTTTTTACAGGCTTCTTTGCAGCAGCCTTTTTCACAACGGGTTTCTTAACAACTTTCTTTACCTGTTTCTTTGCAGCAACTTTCTTTACTGCAACTTTCTTTTTAGGTGCAACTTTTTTGGCGCTCTTTTTTGGAGCAACTTTCTTTGCAGCCTTCTTTGCCACTTTTTTAGGAGCCGCTTTTTTTGCGGGGGCTTTCTTCACCTTCTTTACTTTTGTTGCCATAACAGTAAATATTAATTGTTAATCTTTTCTACTTTTATTTTTATAGTGCCGCCCTCATCCCATTCAATGTCAGCACTTCCTGCTATTTCATCCGCAAGTGATATTCTTTTTGCAAGAGTTTGTGAACAAACATAGTCGCTGAATTTCTCCAGGCTTTCCGCAATCTCTTTTTTATTCTCGACGGTTACATATATTCTGTCGGTGACCTCAAAGCCGGAATCCTTTCTTAAATTTTGGATTCTGTTCACAAGCTCCCTTGCAACTCCCTCTTTCTTAAGATCCTCAGTAACATTTATATCCAGAGCAACAGTAAGAGCACCTTCAGTTGCAACCAGCCATCCCGGCATATCCTCTGATGTTATTTCATAATCAGAACTCTCCAGAACAACATCACCGCTTGCAAGATGCATTGTATAAGCTCCGGTTTTATCAGGTCCTGCGCTTCTCTCTATCTCTGAAATCTCTTTCTGCGTAAAATTAGCAAAAGCTGCGGAAATATCTTTCATCTGTTTGCCATATTTTTTTCCCAAAGTTCTGAACATTGGCTTTATCTTTTTGGTAATCAGACCTTCCGTATCAGTAATGTACTCTATCTCTTTCACATTCACCTCATTAAGCACAAGTTTCTGAACTTTTTCCAGCTGTTCCTTTATTTTTGGATTTATGACCGGTATCATAATCTTTGCAAGAGGCTGACGAACTTTAAGTTCTGCCTTTCTTCTTAATGCAAGCACCATAGAAGAACTAACTTGCGCAAGTTCCATTCTCTCTTCCAAATCCTTGTCAATCAATGATTCATCAGCATCAGGCATCATGGTAGAATGGACCGAACTCTCTTTGTGGAAGTGAGTTACGGCATTCAAATCCAGGAACAATCTCTCCATGTAGAACGGAGCAATTGGCGCACCCAATATAGCTACAGTTTCCAGACAAGAATAAAGCGTCTGATATGCAGCCAGCTTGTCCTCATCCATTGTGCCGCCCCAGAATCTCTTTCTGTTAAGCCTTACGTACCAGTTGCTTAAATGGTCACAGACAAAATCCTGAATTTTTCTTCCGGCTGTGGTAACATCATAATCTTCATAACAAGCCTTTACGTCTTTGATTAAAGAGTTAAGGTATGACATTATCCAGCGGTCAATTTCGGGCCTCTGTGATACAGGTATTTGCGGAGCGCTATTATCAAACTTGTCCACGTTGCCGTAAAGAGCAAAGAATGAATAAGTATTGTATAGTGTTCCAAAGAATTTTCTTCTAACCTCATCTACGCCCGCCTCATCAAATTTTAAGTTATCCCAAGGCTGAGCATTTGTAAGCATATACCACCTCAGCGCATCTGCTCCATATTCATTAAGCTCTTTAAATGGATCAACTGCGTTGCCAAGTCTCTTGCTCATTTTCTCTCCCTTCTTGTCCAGCACCAATCCATTGGAAACTACCGTCTTAAATGCAGGAGTTCCGGATACCATGGTGTGAATTGCATGCAATGTGTAGAACCATCCGCGAGTCTGGTCAACACCCTCTGCAATGAAATCTGCAGTCTGTCCAAACTCAGGTTTGCCAAGATTTTTCAGCCACTCCTGAGCATAAGGCATTGCTCCAGAATCAAACCAAACGTCAATCAAATCAGCCTCTCTCTTCATAGGTTTTCCGGAAGGAGAAACAAGTATGATATTGTCTATGATTGGTTTGTGGAAATCTATCTTATTGTAGTTTTCATCTGAAAAATCCCCCGGTACAAATCCTTTATCCTTCAAAAGATTAGACTTCATAAATCCTGCTTTTACAGATGCCTCTATCTCATCATAAAGTTCCTTTGCGCTCCCTATGCACTTCTCCTCTTTTTTATCATCGGTTCTCCAAATAGGAAGCGGAGTTCCCCAGAATCTGCTTCTGCTTAAGTTCCAGTCCTGCAGGTTCTCCAGCCATTTTCCAAAACGTCCTGTTCCGGTGCTCTCCGGTTTCCAATTGATAGTATTGTTAAGTTCTATCATCTTATCCCTTGCTGCAGTAGCCTTAATGAACCAAGAATCAAGAGGATAATAAAGAACCGGTTTGTCCGTCCTCCAGCAATGAGGATATGAGTGCACGTGCTTCTCAATCTTGAATGCCTTCCCCTCTTGCTTTAGCATAACGCATAAATCAACATCAAGTGTCTCTGCATCAGCTGGAAGAGTATCATCATAAGCATTCTTTACATACCTTCCGGCATATTGTCCGTAAGCTTTTTCATCAACTCTCTCTTTTACAAACTGAGCATCCAAGTCCTCCAGCTTATAGAATTTTCCCTGCCTGTCAACCATCGGCCTCCATACGCCCTCTTTATCTTTAAGCATGAAAGGAGCAACATTATTCTGCTTTCCGGCTCTATCATCATCCGCTCCAAATGTTGGCGCAATATGCACAATACCAGTACCGTCAGTGGTGGTTACAAAGTCTCCGGTAATCACAAACATTGTATTTTGCTCCGGCTTTATAAACGGCATCAGCTGCTCATATTTTATCCCTTGCAGTTCTTTGCCCTTTATGGTTTTTCCTCCATCAAGAATTTCAAAAGGAACTACTTTATCACCCGCCTTATATGCGGTAAAATCCCCATTTTCACCCTTTGGATTAAAGTAGGTGTTAACAAGCTCTTTGGCCATTACATAAATTGCCGGCTTGCCATTATAAGGATTAAATGATTTTATTCTAACATACTCAATGCCAGGTCCTACGCAAAGCGCCACATTGGAAGGAAGTGTCCAAGGGGTTGTGGTCCAGGCCATAAAGAACACTTCACCCTCCTTAAAATCAGCATTGCCGGCGGAAGAGTTGCCATCGGGAGCTTTAAATAAGAACTCAGACTTTGCATCTTTAAGCACCTTAAACTGAACGGTTACCGTTGTATCTTTTACATCTCTGTAGCAGCCAGGCTGGTTAAGCTCATGAGAGCTAAGGCCCGTTCCTGCAGCAGGAGAGTACGGCTGAATAGTATATCCTTTATAAAGTAATCCTTTGTTGTACAAATCTTTAAGCAGATACCACAAAGTTTCTATGTAACGATTATCATACGTTATGTAAGGGTCATTCATGTCCACCCAATATCCTATCTGCTCTGTAAGCTGCTCCCACTCTTTGGTATATTTCATAACCTCCTTTCTGCACTCGGCATTGTAATCCTCTACAGATATGGACTTTCCAATGTCTTCCTTTGTGATGCCAAGCTTCTTCTCCACGCCAAGTTCAACTGGAAGACCATGAGTGTCCCAGCCCGCTTTTCTCTTTACATAGTAACCGGTCTGTGTCTTAAAACGACAATAGGCATCTTTAATAGAACGTGCCATAACATGATGAATGCCAGGCATTCCATTAGCAGACGGAGGTCCCTCAAAGAACACAAAGTTTGGCGCACCTTCACGCTCTTTAAGTGTGTTCTCAAAACAATGTTCCTCCTTCCATTTCTTAAGGATTTCTTTGTTAACTTCTACAAGGTCAAATTTTTTATACTCCGCAAAACCCATGTGTCGCTCCTTTTTGTGATATTGTTAGACTCAGGCAATAGTTCACTGTTACAATGAAATATCGCCAGATTATTAAGGCGCAAAGTTATAAAAAAGATTTATCTTTGCTTTGCCTTATGGGAACAACAGTCAACATCATAATTATTGCCTGCGCAATTGCCGCCTGCATCTGGGGAGCATGGAGAGGCTTTGCAAACCAAATCATTGGTGTCATAGCAATATTGCTGGGCATTTGGGGAGCGGCTAAAATTGCCCCTTTCTTCTCCAATGAACTTTATGAAATTTTTGATGAGAAGATTTCCATCCCCGTGATGAAAGTTGTGACCTTCATACTTATGCTGGTTATTATCATAATAATATGCCACATAGTTGGGAACGCATTAAAGGGGGCGGTCAAACTCACTTTACTGGATTGGCTGGACAGGCTGCTTGGCGCTCTTTTGTGTCTGTTTAAAGTTCTGCTTGTTCTCTCTGTATTTGCGTGCATCATAAATTATACAGCTACTTTGCTGGGAATAAGCACTACAGAGCATTTGCGCCAATGCACGGGCTTTGACATGCTGCTGAATTTCTCTGATAAAGTATTTCCTTTCCTAAAAGATGCCTTTGTGGAGGTAAAGGAAGAAGTGGCTATGTTAATGCCGTAAATTACTAGATTACAACAGTTTCTTAGGTTTCCCCGGAATAAAGTCTTTTAGGTAGAACGGCTGAAAATAGGCGCGGTCCCTGAAGTCTTGTTTTTGCAATGCCCTAAAAGCCTGTATTCTAAGACCTCCGGCATGAGGAAGCTGTTCAGAGAAAAAAGCATTTTTTAAGTTCCCGACAGTCATGCCTCCCGCCTCCGCTGCCTTAAGCATCTTCTGGAATTTTTCAGATCCGTTGCCTGTAAACAAAACGGCTCCCTCAGATAGTTCTTTTGAGAAACTGTCGGGAGCTAAAATTTTAGACTCCGTCTTAGAAAGCTCATCACCTTTTGAGTTAAAGGAGGCTGTGTAAACTTCCATGCGGCCGGCATCTATCATTGGCACTATCAAATATTCTCCGTCTGCACGTCCACGCATTGCCTTGTGAGACTGCTCATTATCAATAGCGCATTGCGCAATGACGGCAAGGGTATTAACTCCAATTAGAGGAAGGTTTGCACCGTAGCACAGACCTTTTGCAAAAGAAGCTCCAACACGCAGACCGGTGTAACTTCCTGGCCCCTCGCTTACTGCAACTGCCGCACAATCTTGCGCAGTTAAATTATTTTCTTTGAGAATTTCCTCTGTAAAACGTGCAAGCAGCGTTGCGTGCGCCTTTGGAACGTTTGCATATTTCTCCGCAATTACCTTTTCTTCTTCTGCCAAAGCGGCTGAACATGAATCTGTTGCAGTCTCCAAAAGAATGATGATACTATTTTTCATGTGCCAATTTTAACCAACGCTAACAGATACCTCTCCCTCTTTCTTCTCCGCGGCCTTATCTGTAATTTCCTTTTTGCTCACTTTAACTTTTGTCCCGTTATTAAGAGATTTGCTTATTGCGCCAAAAGGACCAATTACAACTTGAGTTGTGTCTGAAACGCCCTCCGTTATTTCTATAGAATTCAAATCTTGCAGACCTGTCTTTACAACTCTTGCTGAGACGGTTCCGGACTTCTTGTTGTACACAAAAACCCACTGAGTTACCTCTCCTGCTGTTTCCGCCGGAGCAACGTTGCCGGCCGCAACACCCTTTGCACCACTTGCTTTCTTTCCTCCATTTGTCTTTTTGGATGGAGAGGCATCCGCAATGGAAATATCATTGCGAGTTGTAATTGCCTGAAGCGGAAGGGTTAACACGTTATCCTTGCGGCTTGTCTGAATTTGAACTGATGCAGACATGCCTGGACGGAAAGGAGTAGGATTCTGCGCCAGCAAATCCTGATATGACTCAGGCAAAATAATAATCTTAACCTCAAATGTTGTAGCAGTACTTGAAGATGTTACAGTACCGCTGTTCTTTGAAGAGTTTGCAACCTCAGTTACAACTCCTTTGAATTTCCTGTCTGGATATGCATCTACGGAAATTTCTGATGTATCACCCTTTTGAAGTCTTATAATATCATTTTCATTGACATCTACAACAACCTCCATCTGCTCAAAATTTGCAATCCTGAGCATCTCTGTACCTGCCATCTGACTGGTACCAACAACTCGCTCTCCTTTCTCAACTTCCAGCTTGGAAACAATTCCATCCATAGGGGCATAAATAGTTGTCTTTATGAGATTTTCACGCGCCTCTTTAAGCTGCGCCTCTGAACTTTGAATATTAAACTTAGCCGCCTTCAACTGCTGAAGAGCAACTTTATATTCAGACGTAGCAGCCTCAAAATCAGAAGTGGAAATTGTACGCATGTCATATAATTTCTTGTTTCTCTCATAGTTCTGGGTTGATTTTGCAACCTGCGCTTTTTGCTGCTCATAAGCGGCGCGCGTTGCATTCAAGCCAGCCTGCGCCTGATCAACAGCAGAGAGATAAATATCTTGTTTGATTTTTATGATAAGGTCTCCCTTTTTAACCCTGTCTCCCTCCTTGACATTCAGCTCAATAATCTCACCTGAAACATCCGGGCTTATCTTAACCTCAGTCACCGGCTGAATCTTTCCGTTTGCCGGAATGCTTTCTATAATACTCCTTCTCTCAGGCTGTTGCACATTCACAGACGTTTCACCGCTGCCCCCGCATTTCTTAACAACCACCAGAATTACAATCAGCAGAATTGCCGCCAGAATCCAATAAATTTTCCTCTTGTTTCCGCTATCTGCTTTCCTAATATTATTGCTATTGTTATCCATACTTAAAGATTTTTCAATTTTAATAATCCCGACAGTTTATAGGGTAATTGGGATACCTTTGTAAAAGTCCAAAATTTTGGATTCAAACAAATACTGATACTTAGCCTGCAAAAAATCAGACTGAGCCTTAAACAAATTTGCCTTTGCCACTCTGTAATCCGTTCCGCTCAAAGCCCCGACATTAAATTTATTCTCAGTATATGTGAAAGATTCTTTAGTGGACTCCAATGTAACTTTGGCCGCCTTAACTTTTTGCAACGCAGAATATTCTTCATTATAAGCAGTTTGCACTTCTTTGTAAAGATTCTGCTTCTGTATTTCCAAATCTATTCTGGAATTTTCCACAGCCAGTTTTGCATTCTTTACATTTGTACGATAGCCCAATCCGCTGAAAACAGGTATATTAAGAGAGAACCCCAAAGAGTGCTGTTTGTTTTTATCCAGCTGCGGAAAGAAAGCTCCGTTCTGGCCGTCAGTAAAGAAAGTCCCGTATCCTGCAGAAGCAGAAATGCTTGGATATAGCCTTGCCTGCTGTACTTTCAAATCAAGCCTGCTTTTGTCCAAAGTAAGTTCCGCTGCTTTTATCTGAGGAAGCTCCAGCGCTTTTGCATAAACAAGATTCATCTCTTCTCCTTTATACAGAGTATCAGCGCTTCCAACCGGCTTAACTACTGCAAGATTTGAAGCATCTGTCGGCTGCAAATCAAGCAATTGTGTAAGAGTCAGCAAATTTGTACGGACATTATTTTGCGCGTCCACCAATGTAGAGGCCTCATTTGCATACTGCGCCTTCATTTCCAGAAGAGTGCTATATGCCTGACTGCCTGCATCTACCAGTTGCTTGCTCTTTTCAACCTGCTGGGCAATGCTCTCCAAGTTTTCTTTTGCAGTTTTCTCCAGTTCTTGTGAAAGCAGAACCTGCAAATAGGCTCGGGTTATTTGAATTGTTATGTCATTCTTAAGTTTTTCAACTTGCTGCTCAGATATTTGCAGCTGCATCTTATTGCTCTTAAGCGTATTGACTTTTGCAAAACCGCTAAATATTGTCTCAGAGGCACTTGCGCTAAAAGAAGAACTTTGGCTCAATTTATTTTGAATGATCTCCAGCGTCTGCATATTAACAGAACGCCCCCAGCTCATGTTATGAGATGCGGACGCGTCAATAGATGGGAGAAAATCCATTTTACTTTGCAGAATATTGTTCTGCGCCTGCTGCACCGATAACTGATTCTGCTTAATTTGCAAGTTGTGCTCTTTTGCGTACTCAATACACCTCTCCAGGCTCCATGGAACTGCATTAGATGAGGGAGCGGTATCCGCATTCTGTGCTTTTGCATAAATAGCAATAAAACAGCATATTATAGTGACAGATATAACCCTTGTCATTTTCATAGATGCAAATATAACTATTTTAATAAAATGGGCGGGCTGCCGCCCGCCCGCAAATGGCTCAATTATCAGGCCATGATATGTGTAAAAATATAATTGGAGCTATTTCATTGTGTAAGGAGTCTTTGCGATTGCCACCATAACGGCTACCGTTGGATTCTTGTTTTTCAATGTCTTCAAATATCTCATCAGCGCCCCTACACCATATCCAATTAACTCTATCAGCTTGGCGATGTTTGGATCTCTTCCTCCCGCAACCGCAATTGCCTCGTATTCTGTTATTTCCGTGAAACCTTTCATAGTTTTTGTTTTTTTCTTGATTTATAAATTCTCTCATAGCTAAATCTATTCATAGACAATACTCAGCCACCGCTAAACAACTTTAAGAAACGGCTGGCCACCATATCCATTTTTATACCCCTTCTTAAAATCCTCAGCATAGTCTTGGGCAAAATGAACAATAAGCCCAATAATAGCTGCGATTTTCCTTAAAGTTGAAAAGGAAATTCCTCCTCTAACTTGCATCTCTTCACAGTTTAAACTAATAAAACCGCACTGCTGTAATCTCTTCTCTTCCATATTATTAGTAATTTTTTTGCAGACAGTAAATGCGCGTCCGCATCCGCATGGGTTTCCCCTATTTAATAACCGGTTATTTTTCCTCTATATCTCACAACTTTATAACAGTATCGGCAATCTTAAGGTTAGAGCTCTTATGCGTTATCATTATAACGCTCCGGCCCATTGCGCTCAATTCTTTCATCTTTAAAAGCACATGATTTTCTGCCTCTTCATCCATAAAAGAGGTAGACTCGTCAAAGATATAAACTGCAGGAGCACGATATAACAGCCTTGCAATAGAGATTTTCTGCATTTCTCCTCCCGACAGCGTCTTGCCCCTTTTCCCTATATACGTCATGAGTCCGGCCGGCAGAGATCTCACAAAATTCTCCATTCCAAGATCACTGCATATTGCGGCAACCTTCTCAACATCAGGATTTTCTTCTCCGCACGTTATATTCTCAAACATTGTAGCATTAAACAGATGACAATGCTGGGGGGATATTGAAACGTATCTGCGCCACTCGCTCAATTTTACGCTCCATATATCCATGGGAATCTCACCGCACGGATGCAGAAATATCTTTCCGCTATCTGGCTTTAAATCCCTCATTAACAAGGCACCAAGCGTACTCTTGCCACATCCGTTCTCACCTGTTATTGCAGTAATTGAACCGGCCGGAATTCTACAGCTGAAATTGTCAAAAATCTTTTCTCTTCCCGGGTATCTGAATTGTATTCCGCTTAATTCTATCTCATCAGTTTTTACGGCAGAGCATTTATTAAGAAAATCAATTCCTTTAAAGCCGGGTTCTTCTTCGTCCTCTAAATCCGTTATGTCCAACAACCTTCCAGATGATACAATTGCCTGGTTTACAAGAGAATTTATATTTACCAAACTGTTCATGGGGGCCGTAAAAAAAGCGCTTAAAGTGTAAAATGAGACAAGCTCTCCAACAGACATTTGTTGTTCAAAAACTGCAAATCCCCCTATGATAATTATTGTGGCAAGAAGTAGTTTTGATATTCCCTCTCCCGCCTCTGAGAAAATTGAAACGGCACGCCCGGCGCCATAAACATTTTCCGTCATAACGCAGTAGCTTTCCTCTGTTTTTACAGTGGAGAGAGAGGCTGCGCCATAGTGTCTTACGCTCTCCGCACCTTCTACACTATCAATAAAATCTGATTCAAATTGAGCCCCCTTTATTGCCAAGGCATGAGTATACTTGTGATTAATGCGGTCAGATATAAAATAAAGCCCAGCATATAAAGGAATGAACAGCAAAGTAAAAAGGGCCAGCCTCCAATAAAAAGTAAACATTAAAACTAACACCGCCATAAGGGTTAGAATGCTTACAAATATGGATACCAGCCCCTCGGAAATAAATGTTCTTATATTAAATGCATCTGATATTCTGGAATTTAAATCACCACTAGTATGTTCGGAAAAAAACTCAGCCGGCAATCTGAATATCTTTCTTAAAAAAGAAAAAATGAGACGGGTGTCTATCTGTATGCCGTTTCTCAAAAGATACATTGTTCTGCAGTATCCGATGTATAACGCAAGGGGAATAAGAACAAAAAGTGCGGCGGCAATTACCACCATGAGTAATTTGTCCCCTTTTGGGATAGCCTCATCTATAATTTGTTGTAGAAAAAGAGAGTTACATACGCCAATGCACGTCAGAGCAATTGAACCGGCCAGCGCAAGCGCCACTTCTTTTTTGTGAAATTTTAAAATTCTAAACAGACGCAGATATTTATTCTCCTTTTGGTCAACTTTTTCAAAGTTGTCTCCAGGCACAATAAAAATTACATACCCGGTCCATTCCGTTATAAAATCTTTAAGACGCAATCTTTTAAACTCCCCTTCAGCAGGATCCATCACAGTTATCTTATCACCTGCAACATGGTAGATTACAACAAAATGGAACATCCCGTCCTTTTTCTGAAGATGAGCAATAACCGGCGAATTTATTTTCTCCAAATAGCTCAAAGAACTCTCCTTGCTTCCGCTGCACTTAAAAGCCTTGCCGCTTAAACCAAAAGATTTTGCTCCATCAATTATCCCCCTGATTGTGACCCCCTCCTTTGTGCATCCGCATGCTCTTCTAACTTTTGACAAAGGCACGTTTACACCATACCACGCAGCAACAGAACTTAAACTTGCAGCACCGCAATCATACTCATCTTGCTGCCTTATCTTTAACATCCCCCTCATAAATCTCCAGAATAAAACTTTGAAATTTCCTTAATAAATCTCCCTAATATCACTTTTTTAAATTTTGAATAAATCAAATTTTCACAATCAATTTTTGTCAAAAAAGTGCCGGATTCTTACAAAACCCTCATTGACAGACAATCCGGCACTTGCACAAAACATTATGATAACACTATTAAAAGCCGCACCTTAATGTGAATGAAGAAAAACTACAGCGCATATAAGCAGAGCCAAACATATTGACACCAGATAGATAACGTTTGTCCTTTTATGCATTGCCAGCATCATCCCTTCCGCAGATTTTTTCATCCTTTTTATCTCCTCAGAATTTTCCATATCCTATAATTTTCAATTCACTTTCACTTTCATTTTCACTGTCACTTTTGCTTTTGATTTCACTTTTGATTTCACTTGCCACTTAAATTTTAAGATGTTGCCTGCACACTTTACGTTCTTGCATGCTGTAAGAAATCTGACGCAAATATGTGACGGGAAAAAAATAATAGGATGCCAGATGGTATATTTATCACTCAAAAAAATCCAGAATTGTCAAAACCTCAATAAATAAAAAGAGCAAAATCATCAATTGACGATTTTGCTCTTTTCTGATTAGCTTTCCGCGCTGCAAGGCGGCACGCTATAAACAGCGTATTATGTTTAAACTTAAGTTGTTACAATTTACTGATTGCTATATCCAAATTCTTCATGTTAAAAATATCCCTTCCCGCAATAGTTCCATTCTTATCAAACAAGAACATTGACGGAACATTAGAAACATTGTATGTAGAAAGGGCAACAGAAGATGCGCCCATTCCATCACATACATTTATCCAAGGAAGATACTTTACAATAGATGCCCAGTTTGTCTTATCAGTATCTACGCATACCTCATAAATCTGAAATCCTTTTCCTTTGAACTTGTTATATAACTGCAACAGTTCTGCATTAAGCATTTTTTGAGCATTATCATTAGCGCTCCAGAACAGAAGCATAAAAGGTCTGCCTAACAACGTATTAAGATGACGCGTGTTAGAATTGATGTCCGGAAGTGCAATATCAGGAAATGCTGTTTCTCCTGCATTTTGCATCTTGTTGCTAAGCTCCATATAGTTGTTAAACTTTGTAACCTCTCCTTCCAACACCTTGATGTACGGAGAATTAGGATATAACGGCTTTAATGAATCACAAACCTGCTTATAATAAATACCGTCAGTAAGCTGAGCAAAAAGAGGCAGATTCTCATTAAACTGTCTATAAAGCTGAGTAACATTTGTGAAAGAATGCGGATGTCTCAATATACTCTTGATTGAGTATTGCTTCTGCTTAACATACAGGTGGCCAAGTTCATACCTAAGTTTTAAGGCACCCTCCTTATCTCCTATCTTATCGCAGGCAAGCAGCTGAACTGTCAGAGAATCAAACATTTTCTGAGCGCGCGCAATAGAATCATTAACCTGACTAAGCAATATCGATTCCTCTGAACCGCTTATTTTCAACAATTTACCAAGAGTATCTACAGTGACTGAAGCCCTGTCTCCGGGAACCAGCAGCAATGATGCAACCGTTGTCCCGTGATATGTCATATAATAAAAATTTGGGGATGCATAGGGAAGCTTTACCTTATACTTTACAAACCCCTTCTTGTCCGTTTTAAGTGTATCTATTGGAACAAGTTTATCCATATTCAGCATATTCAGAATAACCTCTTTTTCAGAAGCTCCCTGAATTACGGCCTTTATCACGGCAGAATCTTTGTGCCCGCAAGAGGCTAAAAGCAAAGAAGTTGCACCAATCGCAAAGATTGAAGCAACTCTTAGAATTGAAAACTTTTTCATCAGAAATTTCTCTTTTATCTAGACTGTGTCTCTTTTATTTCTCTTTCTCGTATTCTTTTGCAATGCTCTCTGCAATTGCTTTCATCTCATCATCAGGAAGATGCATCTTTTCCTTCTGAAAATTCAAGTCTTTCTCGCTCTGCAGCGGAATAAGATGAATATGCGCATGAGGGACCTCCAGTCCAAGCACTCCAACGCCAATTCTCAAGCAGGGGATTGCACGCTTTTGAGCCCTTGCAACTTTTTGTGCAAACTTCCATAAACCTGCATAATACTCAGGTTCATAATCAAATATATAAGGCTTCTCATCTTTTGGAATAACAAGAGTATGCCCTTTGACTATTGGAGCTACATCCAAAAAAGCAATGTAATCTTTTGTCTCTGCAACTTTGAAACAAGGAATCTCTCCATTAATAATTCTTGTAAAAATTGATGCCATAATTATTTGATTTTAAAATAGTTGAAAACTATCGTGAATTAGATGGAAATGTCCAGAATCTGGAATTTAATAAGACCTGCGGGGGCGTTTACCTCCACAGTCTCCCCCTTCTTGCGTCCCATAAGTGCCTTGCCTATAGGGGTTGAGGCGGCCAGCTTCCCCTCTGCAAGATTAGCCTCGCTCTCTCCAACAAGAGTAAACTCCATATCTTTCCCGGTCTTTAAATTCTTAACTTTCACCTTGTTAAGCATGCTGACCTTGCTGGTGTCCAGCTTGGATTCATCTATGATTTTTGCGGTAGCTATCAAAGCCTGCATCTGAGAAATTTTAAGCTCAAGCATACCCTGAGCCTCTCTTGCCGCATCATATTCTGCATTCTCAGAAAGATCTCCCTTATCCCTGGCCTCTCCAATAGCCTTGGATATTGCCGGCCTTTGAACTGTAATCATATCATTCAGTTCCTTCTTCAATTTATCAAGGCCTTCTGCCGTTACGTAATGTACCTGTCCCATATTAGAAAAAATTAAGAAGAACCCCGTCTGCCGGAATTCCTCGTCTTTACTTATGCAAATATAAGAATTATTTTAATACTTGCGTTTCATCAATTCCGACAAGATTATCATATCTTCCGGATGTTCTTTTACTCTTTTTTTCAGCCGTTCAAAATTGCTCTCCTCCTCAGGCTGATTTGTAGAAAACGCACTATCCTGCTTTGCAGCCGCCGTTTTATCAGAGGCTTGCAAATTGTACACATTGCCGTTCTTCTTTATATCATCCATTTATGCAAATATAATGAATTACCTCAAAACAATATGCGGCAAGGCGGCGCAAAGGGAAGCGCGAGCCTGCTGCTTATCCAGGCAAAGCTGCTCTTTTAATCTCTCCAAAGAGTCAAATTTACTCTCTTGACGCATTCTGTCCACAAATTCTATCTTTAAATCCAAGCCGTAAATATCCTCATCAAAATCTAAAATGTGTGTCTCTATTGTCTTCTCATTATTGTCCCCGACAGTTGGCCTTACGCCAATATTGCAGATGCCCATGTACGTTTTGCCGTTCACCTCCACATACACAGAATAGACACCGTTTTCCGGCACAAGCTTAAGCGGATTATAGAGTTTTAAATTTGCAGTAGGAAATCCTATTGTTCTGCCAATCTGTTTTCCGGAGACTATAACTCCCTTTAAACCATAACGATATCCAAGGAACGAATTTGCCTTTGATATATTTCCCCCCTCCAGGATATGCCGGATTTTTGTACTGCTTATAATCTCTCCGGAAGGTGATACTCCCTTATTATCAGAATCTTCCCCATCCACATACTCATTAACTCTGACTATCTCTATGCCTACTTTGCGCGCAATTTCCATCATCTCCTCTTGTGTCTCATTCACATCATGCCCTATCTTGTGATCATATCCAATTACAAGAGTATCAATCTCATACTTCTTCTTAAGATACACGCTTAAAAATTCCTCAGTGGTAAGGAGGCTAAATTCTTTTGTGAATTTTAATATGATTGTCCTGTTAATTCCTATCTCTTTAAAGAGCTCTCTCTTCTCCTCAAGTGTTGTAAGAAGTCTCAGATTATAAGCCTGTTGCTGCAACACGCTGCGCGGATGCGGCCAGAAAGTTACTACGGCGCTTTTTTCTCCTCTTGCCTTTGCAATTTCACAAAGGCGCGCCAAAACCTTTCTGTGTCCTAAATGTACTCCATCAAAAAAACCAGTAGCTGCTGCAATCATATTCTCTCTCTAATCAAAATATACAATTTGTCTAAATGCCGCAATTTGCGGTGCGCAAATTTACAACCATTTAACTAATTCAAAATCCTGCCTGTGAGGCATAAGTTTATTGTATGCGTATAATCTGCTGGCTACAAGATAAGTACCCGTTTTCTCCGGCATTAAATTGCAAACATAAGTTGCCTTGCCGTCATCAAAACTTTCCAATTTATATGGGAACACTCCTTTGATTGCAAGCTCTCCGCTATTCTTTGGACCGTCCAAAACATCGCTTGTATTCTTCTCTGTAAGAAGTAATTCCAAGCCCAAATCATCCGGACTCACCTCTCCAAGCTGTAGCACAATCTTTGCCTTATACTCTTTTCCAAGCAGAAGCACACCGCTTGGAGTATCTATCTTTGCTTGTGAAACAAGCTCTATATCAGGCCATTCTCTGCGCATTCTCCGCTTCCAGCTTGCAATCTCTTTTGCAATGGCAAAATCATTTTCAATCAACATGTGCTTGCGGGCGCACAGAGGAACATAAAATTGTCTCAGATAATCCTCCATCATTCTGTTTGTTGTAAAATTGCATGCAACCTCAGCAACGCAGTTTTTGATAGTATCAATCCATGCTGTTGATATGCCTCTCTTGTCAACATCATAATACCTTGGCGCAATGTCAGTTTCAAGGATATTATATAGAGTTGCGGCATCCAGTTCATCCTGGAATCCATGGTCATTATAAGAACGCTCCATCTTTAAAGCCCAGCCGGCTCCCTCTTTGTATCCCTCTACCCACCAACCGTCGAGAACTGAAAAATGCATTACTCCGTTCATAACGGCTTTCTCTCCGCTAGTGCCCGATGCCTCCAATGGCCTGGTTGGCGTATTCATCCAAATATCAACACCTTGCACAAGATACTTTGCAAGGGAAATATCATAATTAGGAATGAAAACAATCTTGCCAATAAACTGTGGCATCTTGGAAACCTCTACAATTCTCTTGATTAAATCTTGTCCCGCCTTGTCAGCCGGATGCGCCTTTCCTGCAAATAAAAATTGTACAGGTCTCGACGGATTATTTATAATCTGATCCAGCCTCTTTAAATCTGTAAATAACAGATGGGCTCGCTTGTATGTTGCAAACCTGCGGGCAAATCCTATAGTTAAAATTTTATCATTTAACGTGCTGTTAATCTTAACTATATCATGAGGAGCATACGGATTTGCAGTACCCGGCTCAGATAAAATTTCTTTAACTTTTTCTAAGAGTTTTTTCTTCAATTTTTTCCGCACAGACCATATTGTGTCATCAGGAACATTGCGGAAGCCCTGGAAACAGCTGCGGTCATAATGGTGAGAGGAGAAATCTTTTCCAAAAACTTTTGCATGAATCTCTTTCCATTCCGGAGCGGTCCATGTAGAATAGTGCACTCCGTTTGTAACATAGCTGATATGCAGCTCTTCCGGAAGATATCCGGGCCACAATTCAGAGAATATTTCTCTGCTGACTTTTCCATGAAGCCAGCTCACACCGTTAACCTCCTGAGAAAGATTGGCGGCAAGATTGCTCATGGAAAATTTCTCATCATGATTATTAACATCCAGCTTTCCAAGCCGCATGATGTCATTCCATGAAATCTTCAAATGTTCAGGATCATGGGACAAGTAAGTTCTCATCATGTCTTCTGAGAATGCGTCATGTCCGGCAGGAACTGGTGTGTGCGTGGTAAACAAGGAAGAACTGCGAACAACCTCCAGCGCCTCTGAAAATGAGAGGTTATCATTTTGAATATACTCTCTCAGCCTCTCCAGTCCGGTAAATGCGGCATGCCCCTCATTGCAATGATAAACATCTGCGTAAACATCTAAAACTCTGAGAGCTCTGATGCCTCCTATTCCAAGCAGCAGTTCCTGTTTTAATCTATTTTCCCAATCTCCGCCATACAGCTGCCCCGTTACTCCGCGGTCCTCCGGCAAATTATCTTCTATATCAGAGTCCAAAAGAAACAAATTGATTCTTCCAACCCTAACCTGCCAGATGCGCGCATAAATATTTCTTCCGGGAAAAGCCACTGAAATTTTTTGCCATTTGCCGTTATTGTCCATAACAGGCTGAGCAGGCGTCATGCTAAAATCCTGCGGATCATAGAGCGCAATTTGGTCTCCGCCCGCAGAAATTTTCTGAGTGAAATATCCGTACTTGTAAAGGAAGCCTATTGCGTTCATATTCACGTTCATATCAGAAGCCTCTTTCAAATAATCCCCCGCCAGAATTCCAAGACCTCCGCTATAAATTTTTAATGAAGTGTCCAATCCGTACTCCATGCAGAAGTATGCAATGCGTGGCGCATTCTCATCTTTTTTAAGGGACATGTATTGATGAAAATGTTCTACAACGCTATCCAATTTCCCTATAAACTCCTCATTGGCAACTAGTTCCTTGTATTTTTTCAAATCCATCATATCCAACATTGCAATTGGATTTCCTTCAGATTTTTTCCAGAGAGCCGGGTCTGCAATTTGAAAAAGTTCTATAGCCTCCTGATTCCAGCACCACCATAAATTCTTGGAGAGTTCATCAAGCCCCTTTAATCTGTCGGGAAGAGACTTCTTTACCATAAGCTGCTTCCACTGAGGAGGTTCTACTTGAAATTTCTTTACCTCCTGCTCTGGCTCCTCCACAAATTCCGGGAAAGCGCCGTTGCGCTTAACCACCTCTTCCAAGGCCTTAACATATGCTTGCTTATAGTATATTATTACGTTATCCCACAAAGAGACAGATGACACATCCTTTGCATTTGCCTTGTAATCTTGCTCTTGCGCGGCATTAAGATTTGCAATTTCCTTTATCTTGGCAACAGCGCCGTCAACTACCTGAGGATAGTTGGAATCACTGCGCTGCAAGATTGCAATTCCGGGATGTTCTTTTTTATAGTTATCATTAACCCATACGCCAAATCCTGCAAGCGATGTGGTTATTGTAGGAACTCTAAATGCAAGACTCTCCAGAGGAGTATAACCCCATGGTTCATAGTAAGATGGGAACACCGTTAAATCCATTCCCGGAAGAATGTCATAGTACGGCTTATTAAAGATACCGTCATTCCCATTAAGATATGTTGGGACGTATGCTACGCTGACATCATCCTTTAAAGGATCAAAATTAAAGGACCGTATCCTGTTAAGAATTGCATCATATTCTCCATTTGACAAATAATGGGTTATATATGTTTTGTAATTCTCGCTCCCCTTTCCTTCCAGCTTGGCTGCCAGATCTTTATCAGGGCCATTGTTGCCGGCGGGTATCATCACAAATGCAAGAATTTTTCTCCCCTTCCATCCCTCTTGCTTTAGCTTGTCAATTGCATCCAGAAAAACATCAATGCCCTTGTTTTTATACTCATACCTTCCGCTTATTCCAATGATTGCGGTATCCTCCGGATAATCAATGTTGTACATCTTAGATGCAACAAACAACATTAACTGTCTTGCCTCTGAGCGCACCTTATCATACTCTCCCTCCGCAGGAGCAATAATACTGTCAAATCCGTTTGGAGTTATGAAATCCGGCTTGCGTTTTAAGAATAGTTCACACTCTTTAGCGGTAATATTGCTCACCGTTGTAAACACATCTGCATTCTGAGCCGCCGTCTTCTCCAATGAGTGCTTTGCAACAACATTAAACTGTCTTGCCTTCTCATCTGCATCATACAGATTAAGAGAGTCATACAGCGGCATATTATTGCACGCCAAACATCTTCCCACAACCGTTGCATGAGTTGTAAAAACAGTTCCGATAGCAAGATTCTGCCTCTTGATATACAACAAACCGGCTGCGCTCATCCACTCGTGAAATTGAGCTACAACTTTATGATGCGGCTGCATATAAAAGTTTACAAAACTCTCTATTACTTTGCCAGTAGCAAATCCAAAAAGCGTTGGCTCAACATAATCCCACTGACCGCTCAGGGAGTCTAGCTTAAAGTCCTCCCAAAGCTTTGCAAAAATTTCATCTTTTCTTGTGATAAAAGAGGAAAAATCTACAAGAATAGCTATAGGTTTCCCGGCAACGTTCCATCTTCCTATTCTTACTCTAAGTCCCTCATCTGCTGCTTGTTTTCTCCATGAATGAAACAAAGTCCTATCTTCTGAAAATTCCGGATTCTTTTTTGTTTCCATCCAGATATCCGGCCCTATCAATATGTGATTTTTTCCGTATTCCTTACTAAGATTATGTGCTTTTGTAGCAATGACGGTATGAATGCCGCCAACCTTGTTGCAGACTTCCCAGCTAACCTCAAACAGGTAGTCCGCCCTTTCTATAATTTTTTGAGTCATTTGTCACTTTTTTTTCTCCCGACAGCTTTAGCCGTCGGTTTTTTTACTGTCGTTTTCTTAACTGCCGGCTTTTTGATAACAGTTTTCTTTGCAACGCTTTTTTCAGCGTCCTTTTTAACTGCCGGTTTTCTTGTAGCTTTTGCCACAAGTTTTAATATCTCTTTTTGTTCTTTGCTCTTTGCTTCCGTCTTTTTAGAAATCTTTTTTGATGCAGGCTTTGATGCCGGTTTCTTTACAGCAGGCTTTTTTTCCTCAATCGTTTCACCGCCTTTTGCTTTCTTTACTCTGATTTCAAAATCACTCAGCACGTTCATATAATTTATGAACGCTTCATAAGGAGTGCTGTACGGATTGAAGTATTTATGTACAGCTCCGTCAGAGAAAAATTTTGTGCACATGTAATAAAAATGATCACTCTCCTGCAACTTGCCAAAATCTGAAATCAAAGACTGATTTTCAGTTGACATCACATTTTTCTCTAGCGCATATAACTTCCTAAATGCTTCATTCTGAAGCTCATTTCCAAGCCATGCACTTGTATCTCTCTCTTCATCCGCCCATGAAATTGCAAAGGGCACATGCAGCGGGGCAACCGGCTGATGAATCTCCGTAACCTCAGAGGGTGTTCTAAATTTTATCTTGGTATCTCTCAACACTGCTCCTGGAAGCGCTTTCATAAAATCAAATATGCCGCTCTGAGCCCCTTGATGTTCTCCAAATGTCTCATAATCCATAAAAAGATTTATGACATCATCATCCTTTATTGCGTCATTAAGCCATCCGGCATATTTCTCCGCTGTGATAGGCCATGAAGGATTGCTTCTGTCTGAAAATCTGAATGCTATATCATCACTTAATCCAAAATTTCTAAGCAATAATTTTTGCCTTGGATTGATTGCATTTGTATAGACAAAGTTTGGACTCTTCCAACCTAAAATATGTTTTGCCCCCTCCGTCAGCATTGTCATGTAACCCATGGAAGCAACAGCGGAACCAATTAAATCAGAATATATAAGTTCAGTATTTCTGAAAGCCCTAGGGGTAACGCCAAAATATTTTTTAATTGCATCAGCATGCATATTAACCTGATATTTAAAGCTTTCCTCGCTCTTCAAGGATGCAAGAGAATGGTAATAAGTCTCTGCCAAAAACTCTGCGCAACCGGTATCTGCAAGCAACTTAAAACTGTCGAGAACTTCCGGGCAGTGCTTTCTAAACTGCTCCAACGCCACTCCGCTTATGGAGAATGATACCTTAAACGCTCCTTTGTGTTTTTTTATCAGTTCCAAAAGCAGCTTATTCATAGGCAGATAGCACTTTTGCGCTACCCTGCGCATTATTGTTCTGTTTGCAAACTCATCATAATAATGACTGTCAATTCCTATATCAAAAAATCTATACAGGCGCAATCTGTCTGGCTGATGAACCTGAAAGTATATGCATAATGACTTTTCCATACTGTCAATATTTTTATAAATACTTCTTTTCTAATTATTTTCCCTCAATGACCTGGGAATAAATATTTTTAATCTTAGCCGCCGCGTTATCCCACTTTAATTGATTCACCTCTTCTGCGCCGCACCTTACACTCATCTCTGATATTGCCGGGTAATTCAACAACGCATAAATGGAATCTGCCAATGCATCAATGTCCCAAAAATCAACCTTGATGGCATACTTTAAAACCTCAGCAACTCCGCTCTGCTTGGAAATAATGACAGGGACGTTAGACTTCATCGCCTCCAGCGGAGATATACCAAACGGTTCTGATACAGAAGGCATTACATAAACATCTGAATAAGAAAACATCTTGCTTACATCTGAACCTTTCAGAAAGCCTGTAAAATGGAATCTGTCTGCAATGCCCAATTTTGCAACACGCCTGATTGAACGATTAAGCAAATCACCATTGCCTGCCATAACAAATCTTGCATTATTGCATTTCTTTAAAACTTTTGCCGCCGCCTCTATAAAATATTCCGGCCCTTTTTGGAAAGTGATTCTGCCAAGGAACGTTACAATCTTCTCATCCACACCTCTTTGTACATCCATCTTTTTGTAGGCGGAAAAGTCAACGGCATTATGCACCGTCACAACTTTCTTAGGATCAACCCCGTATTTGTTTATTACAATGTTCCTGGTAAGATTGCTTACGGTAATAACTTTGTCCGCAGCATGCATTCCCATCCTCTCAATGTCATAGACAATTTGGTTTATATTTTCTCCGCTCCTGTCAAACTCCGTTGCATGTACGTGAACAACAAGTGGTTTGCCTGAAATATTCTTTGCGGCAATTCCTGCGGCATAAGTCAGCCAGTCATGCGCATGTATTACGTCAAATTGATTCTGAGAAGCAATTGATGCGGCAACCATTGCATAGCGGGCAACCTCCTCCATAAGATTGGTTCCGTATTTTCCGCTAAACTTATACTTGTCCCCGTACTTTACCCTGAACATCTCATACTCAGACTTTTTCTTGCGCTCTTCCATCTCCTCTACCGTAAGATTTCTAAAAGTCTCAGGATCCACATAAGGAACAAGTGTGCTGCTCACTTTAAGGAACTTCACATTTTTAAAAAATTCACTGACTTTTGTCCAAGTGCTTTCAAAAGAAACATCTGACGCATTAATAATATGAGCTGCGCTGGTATCCTCATCTCCGCTTGCAGAAGGCATAACAAACAGAACCTCAACGCCTTGTTTTGACAATCCTTTTGTAATGCCGTAACATGCGGTACCAAGACCTCCGCTAATATGGGGAGGAAATTCCCATCCAAACATTAATACTTTCATCCCTTCTTTCCTCCAAATCTTGTAAGGACATACTTTGCCCTAATTAATTCTCCCACGCTATTTGCGGAGGAGATACATCCGTGAGGAATGAAAGGAGGATTGCCGTCATACATCTCAGCAACCGTACCAATTCCGTGAATGGTCATATCCTCTTCAAACGCATGAATAAGATGCAAACCCTTTGGTATCCAGAATTTTCCCTGCAATTTTAAATACGCTATGACGTACGGACCCAGCAGCCAGGGATAAGCACATCCGTTATGGTGGGCATAATCTCTTGCCGCCTGATTCCCCTCATACACACCCTTATACAATGGATTCTTAGGTGACAGCGTTCTTATCCCTCTTGTTGTAAGCAGTTCTCTCCCGACAGATTCCAGCACCCTCATCTTAACCTCTTCCTCTATTGGAGAATAAGGCACCGAGCAGGCAATTAGCTGATTAGGCCGAGTGAAAATATTTTGTCCCTCCTCATCCACATAATCGGCAAGATGTGCGCGCTCCTCACACCAAAAATAATTATAAAAATTATCCTTAATAGCTTTGACAATGACGGAGAGACGTTTAGCATAATTTCCGTCTCCAAATTTTTCATCCAGCTCGGAATAATAACATAAAGCATTATACCACAGAGCATTAACTTCAACCTGATATCCGCCTCTCTCCGTTATCGGTTTCCTGTTTACATCGTAAACATTCATCCAGGTAAGAGCGGTATCCGTTTTCTTCCCCCACAACAACCCGTTATTATGCAGTTTGATTTCCTCTCTGCGACCATCCAAGAAAGATTCTATAATTTCTTTAAGCACTTTCCCGTATCTGTTCCAAATATCTTTTTGAACTGCATTTTTTGTTGCGGCATCAACTTTTCCAGGGTCAATAAATTTCCATAAATCATCTTTCCAGTCCTGATACTCTTGCAACGTTTTAAACATCCAAAGCGGCGTATCAGGCTGATTAGAAGATGTTACCAGATGATTCAATTTTTTAGTGCAGGCATTCTCAAGCACCTTGTGAAATTTCTCCTCATCTGAATCATTATAAACGGTCAAACCCGGCAGGGAGATGAAAGTATCACGGAGGCACTCATAATCCCAAGAGTACCCGCTGCAGATGCTAAACTCACCGTTATCCCTAATAATGAATTGCTTGCCAGCAATTTTCATGCATTCATCATAACTATTGCGGCGGTTATCTCTCTTTTTTATTTCATCAGCAAATCTTGCTGAAAGCTTCTTGGAAACTGCAGGAGAAGTACTTGCGGAGAGAATTATGCTCTCCCCCTTTTTGATTGGAACCTCAAAATATCCCGGGACAAACAAATCCTCTCTGTCATCAAATCCTCTTCTGCTCTCCTCTTTATAGACAATATTGTAATACCAGTCCGGAGAGGCAATCCACTCATTTTTTTTGCTAAGCTGCAGATTCAAAGTGGGAAAACCTTTATACATGCAAAAAGCGACTCCGTTATCTTCCGGCGTAAAGCGGGTATCCGCATCCGTATTTGCCTTTGTAAGGGCATGAATATTGCGGAACGCCAAGAAAGGCTTAAGCCTCAGAGTTGCAGACGAATGAGCCTCCAGCAAAGTATATTTTATCAATACCTCCTCTGTCTCCCTTACAAACATTATGGTTTTGCTAAACTTCATGTCTCCAACCTGATAAGTAATTGTGGAGGAGTAATTCATCTGAAAATCCACAATATATTTATGCCCGCGAGGTTCATAAACATCTCCGTATGAGCTTATTCCAAGGTTAAAACATTTGCCGTGCTGAATAAGGCTCTCATGGATTGTAGAGAGAAGAATATGTTTCTCTCCGCCAAAAATATCTATCGGGACCACAAGAAGACCATGATACTTTCTTGTATTACAGCCAACAATAGTGGTATTAACGTAACCTCCCGCCCGGTTGGACAATAGAATCTCTCTGGAAAGAGAATATTCCAGGTTCACCAGATTTTCCTTATTAAATTCCAAGTATGCCATATTAAACGTTTTTTCCCCGCTCGCAAATTTACAAAAGAGATTTAGAATAAGTAAAAACGTAACAAAAAAGGGGAGTCTCAGCCAAAACAGATGTAATTGCGGACAATGAGAGAGTTACGCAAAATGCAAATGATTGGGGAATATTAAATGTTTGTTAAAACCTGCGCCGTTCTGGATGGGAGGTAAAGTTCAATTTTACCCCTCCCCTGCGCATCAGCTCCAAACGCCTCCCTGTGAGCCACCTTCCTGTCATTTCTTTCAAAACCGTTGAATTCTTTCCAATCTGTATCCAGCACTTGTTTCCATTTTGCTCCCTCAGAGGCAGCCTGACCGGTAGAGCACACATATTTCCTAAATGAACTAATCGGGGAAAAATTAAATGCAAATAAATATTTTCCTCTCGATAGTATAATCACTTGATTATTAACATCATTATAGAGAGACACGGGAGCAGAGGAAAGGATGTTTCCGCTGCGGAAAAGAGAAATCATTGCAGCGTCAAAATTATTCAACAAACCGTATCTCAATAATTTATTATCACATAAAGACCATTGTCTGCGGGCATAAAAATAGGACCAGTTGTTTCCCTCTCTTGGAAAATCAATCCACTCCGGATGTCCAAATTCATTCCCCATAAAATTCAAATATCCGTCACCCGCCGTTGAAATAGTAAGCAGCCTTATCATTTTATGCAGAGCGATTCCCCTATCAATCACCAGGCTCTGAGAATCAAGATTCATCTTGTCATACATCTCTTTATCCATCAGACGGAAAATGATTGTCTTATCTCCTACCATTGCCTGGTCATGGCATTCTGCATAACTTATTGTTTTCTCATCACTTCTCTTGCGCGTAAGCTCCCAATACATATCTCCCACATTCCAATTCTCATCCTTCTGCTCTTTAATCCATTTTATCCAATGATCCGCAACTCCCATGCTCATTCTAAAGTCAAAGCCAACTCCATATTCTCTCTGCGGCGCAGCCAAACCCGGCATGCCGCTTACATCCTCTGCAATTGTAATTGCCTGAGGATTAATCTCATGTATTAATATATTTGCAAGACCAAGGTAAGTTATAGCATCAGAGTCAGAATTGCCGTTGAAGTAATCATCATAAGAAGTAAATGCTTTTCCCAGTCCATGGTCCCAATACATCATGCTGGTGATGCCGTCAAATCTAAAACCGTCCAAATGATACTCCTGCATCCAGAACTTGCAGTTAGAGAGCAAGAAAAACAATGTTTGTGTTTTGCCGTAATCAAAACAGCGCGTTCCCCACGCCGGATGTTCTCCCTTTGGACCGTCGTGAAAATAGAGAGTTTTTGTTCCGTCAAAATTTGAAAGCCCCTCAACTTCATTCTTGACGGCATGGGAATGGACAATATCCATAACCACTGCAATGCCCATAGAATGAGCGCAGTCCACAAGACTTTTAAACTCTTCCGGTGTTCCAAAGCGGGAACTCAGAGCAAAGAAACTAGAGACCTGATAGCCAAAAGAACCATAATACGGATGTTCCTGCAAAGCCATTATTTGCAGAGTATTATAGCCCAATTTCTTTATGCGGGGCAGCACGTTATTTTTAAAATCGGCAAATGTGGCAATTCCCTCCTTCTCCCCGCTCATTCCTATATGCGCCTCATAAACAAGAGGATATTTACGTTCAGCCTTTAAGCCGTCAAACTTATTTTTCCACTTATAAGGCTTTTCCGGATCCCAAATTTGCGCAGAGAAAATTTTTGTTTCAGCATCTTGCACGCATCTGGTTGCATAAGCAGGAATTCTCTCCCCCTCTGATTTGCCGCCGCCTTCATCATTGCCGCCGTTATTATTCCATTGCACAATCCACTTAAACAGAGCGCCGTGCGGGGCAGCATCCAGAGGAACCTTTAGCTCCCAGTCTCCTGTCCATCCATCAGAAGCGGTAGAATAATTTTCCAGAATTTTTCCACCTGCCACTTTGTGCATCTTCCAATCGTCAAACTTTTTCCAGCCGTTGAAATCTCCTATTACCCAAATATCTGAAGCATTTGGAGCCCACTCCCTGAACACCCTGAACTTCCCCTCTGCGTGAACACCGTAAAATAAATGATTGTTAATAGCAGATGACAAAGTATTCCCGTACCCCGCAATGTTCTCTTTTGCAATTATCAATTGCTGATAACGTTCCGTGATAATCTTTTTGTAAGGTTCCAGATATGAGTCCCTCTCAAAAATTTTCATTTGATATTATCAAATTTTTCTTTGTAGCCCTGCAGCTCCTCTTTACAAAACTTAATCAGCTCCATTGCTCTTTTAAGTCCGCTTTCCAAGTCTGTAAATGAAACATTTGGGTCTTCAATCTTCTTCACAAGAGCATTAAGTTCCTGCACCGCCTGCTCATAAGTTTGTTTCTCTTCCGCCATAATCTATTTATTTTTCTCTCTTTACAATCACACTAACCTCTCCGTCCCGCATTAAAATACGCAAGTGAGAGTCATCATGTATATCATTAACTGACACCGCTTTGCGCCCATCAACAAAAATCACGCTGTAACCCTTCTCCAATATCTTCATCGGGCTGGAACTTTGCAGCCTAAGCTCAAGCATCTTTATCTCATTCTCTCTTGCCGTAAGGAATTTTGCAATTATGTTCCCGACAGATAATTTTTTTTGCTCCAATATGTTTTGCTGTCTGAGCACATAGTTGCCGCATGTTGCGCGCGCCCTGGTAACCAATCTCTCCAGCAAAGAATCCTGCCGCTCAAAATAGAGTGTTGCAGCCTTTTGCATTCTCTCCTCCAAAGATGCTACAATCTCTTTTTGCTCCGCAAAGATACCAAGCAAAAATGCAGCGGCTGCGGTTGGAGTTTTTACAGGATGGCAGGCTACCATGTCGCAAATATGTGTGTCCCTGTCGTGACCTACGCCAGTCACCACAGGAAGCGGAGACTCTGCAATTGCCTTTGCCACAGCATAATCATCAAAGCAGGCCAAATCCATCTGGCTTCCGCCGCCGCGGATAAGCACCACAATGTCAAATTCTTTCTGACGCGCCGCAATGAGGGCAAACGCTTTTGCTATTCCGGCCGGCGCTTCACTCCCCTGCATTGGAGACTCAAAAAGTTCTATCTTAAAATGCACTGATGCAGAAGGATTTGATTTATCCTCGGCCCCCTCTTTAATGTGCTTCATGAAATCTCCGTAGCCGGCAGCCCCCTCTGAAGAAACAATCGCTATCCTGCACGGGAGGGCGGGAATTGCAAGTTCCTTATTAAGATTCATAAGACCTTCTTTATCAAGACGTTTAAGAGTCTGCTGCTTGCGCGCCTCCATATCTCCCAATGTAAAAGAAGGTTCTATATTAATGATATTCAAGGAGAAACCAAACACGGCAGAAAATGTAGCTCTGGCTTTTATCAGAACCTTCATTCCTCTGCGCAAATCTCCGCCTGCAGTCTCCCTGAAAAAAGGAGTAAGCATTCTGTTTTTTTCTCTCCAAATAGTGGCCCTTGCCTTGGCAATTATTTTGTCACCTCCTGTTTCAGTCTCCACTAATTCCAGGTAACAATGCCCACCCGGAAAATTATTTGTGATGCTGCTGATTTCTGCAGTGACCCATCTTGCATCGGGAAAAGAATTTTCCACATCTGCCTCTATCTCCTCTAAAAATTCTGAGAGCGTATAACGTTCTTCAGCCGCAGCCCCGTCCATCAAATCTTCATCCTCATCCATCATATTTAATTTGTATTCAGTCATTTATACTCGCTCACAAAAATTGTTCATAAATTGGTAATTACTTCCCGCCCAAACGCTCTGCAATTTACAAAGAAATCTCTGAAAATTTTTTAAATTTGCCGCAAATCCTGACAAATGAAAATTATTAAGGCCGTTTTTGCCGGAAGCAGCACTAAAACAGACAACAAGCCAAAGCAGAAACTCCCTGAATTTGCGTTTATTGGAAGGTCCAACGTCGGCAAGTCCTCTCTAATTAATATGTTATGCGGAGGGGCCCAAAAACTGGACGGTACAAAGGAGAGAAAGACCGTCTTAAAAGAGCTGGCAAGGACATCCGCCTCACCGGGAAAAACGGTTCTCGTAAACCATTTTCTCATAGACGGAAGCTGGTATCTGGTAGACCTTCCAGGGTATGGCTTTGCAAAGCTTCCAAAGTCTCAGAGAGATGCGCTGGCAGAGATGAACAATAACTACATTAACAACTCAGAAGAGCTTGTTAATCTTTTTGTTTTGATTGACTCCAGACATGCTTTGCAGGATATGGATTTGGCTTTTATGCAAAGTCTTGGTAAAGCGCAGATTCCGTTTGCCGTTATTTTTACAAAGGCGGACAAAATGGGAAAAGAGGCGGTGAAAAAATCTGTCGGGAATATAAAAAAAGAGATGCTGAAATATTGGGAGGAGCTGCCTCCGTGTTTTGTTAGCTCTGCAGAGAAGGGAACAGGCAAAGAGGAGATACTCAGTTATATAGAAGAAATTTTGAACTCAATTAAAAATAAATAATCTACTAACTACAAAAATATCATCATCATGGAACATCCTATAAAAATTTTCTCTACAAGAAACTCCAGATATCTTGCGGAGAGAATTGCAAAGTCTTTAAAAATGGATTTGGGAAAAGCTGAAGTCACCGCGTTCAGCGACGGAGAGTTTCAGCCAATTTACTTGGAGAGCGTAAGAGGTAATACGCTTTTCATAGTATGCTCAACTTTCCCTCCTGTAGAAAATCTTATGGAACTGTTGCTGCTTATTGATGCAGCACGCAGAGCATCAGCTCATAAGGTGATTGCAGTTATGCCATATTTTGGCTGGGCAAGACAGGACCGCAAAGACCGTCCAAGGGTTTCCATTGGCGCAAAGCTTGTTGCAAATCTTCTTGCAGCAGCAGGCTGCGATAGAGTGATGACCGCAGACTTACACGCAGACCAAATTCAGGGATTCTTTGATTTCCCTGTAGATCATATATATGCAAGCTCCATCTTCATGCCTTACTTGCGCTCTTTAAAGCTTAAGGATATGTCAATTGCCGCACCCGATATGGGAAGCGCAAAGAGAGCAAATGCATACGCAAGAATTTTAGGATGCCCTATGATTATATGTCACAAGAGCAGAGAGAGAGCAAATGTTGTTGGCTCTATGACGGCAATCGGAGATGTTGAGGGAAGAAATGTTGTTATAGTTGATGACATGGTTGATACCGCAGGCACAATGTGCAAGGCAGCTAAAATGTTGATGGACAAGGGTGCAAAGAGCGTCAGGGCTTTGGCAACACATGCTGTCCTAAGCGGCGCCGCTTATGAACACATTGCATCATCACCTCTTAAAGAACTGGTAGTAACTGATACTATTCCTTTGCGCGCACCAGAGGGAGCAGACACAAGCAAAATAAAGGTAGTATCTGTTGCCGAGCTATTTGGAGATGTAATTGACAAAGTTTACAAAGATAAGTCGTTCTCTACCAGCTTTATTTATTAGAGATTTTTTAAGGTCCCGACAGTTTTAAAGTTTTTGCAACATGCTAATTCATAAGGAATTCACAATAGACCAAATACATGATACCCTGGTTGAGGGCATCAAGACCTATTTTGCAAATTGCAAAGTAAAGAGAGCTATTTTGGGCCTGAGCGGCGGTATTGACTCTGCAGTTGTAGCTTCCTTGGCAGTAAGGGCCTTGGGCGCGGAAAACGTCCACGGCTTTATGATGCCAAGTGAATTTTCCACATTGCACTCAATTCAAGATGCCGTTGACTTGGCTGAAAATCTGGGCATTAAATATGAGGTAGTCACTATTGGTGAAATTTACAAAAGATTCATGAAGGAGCTGGAGCCTGTTTTTGGACTTCACAATAAATGGAGCGTTGCGGAGGAAAATTTGCAGGCCAGAATACGCGCAACTCTTTTGATGGCATATTCCAACAAGTTTAATGCGCTGGTTATCAACACCTCCAATAAGAGCGAACTTTGCATGGGATATGGAACTTTGTACGGAGATTTGGCAGGAGCAATTATGCCAATTGCAGATTTGTACAAGGGAGACATCTATGAGTTAGCATATTACATCAACAGCGATAATGAAGTAATTCCTCAGTCAACGTTAACCAAGGCGCCATCGGCAGAACTGCATCCGGGACAAAAAGATTCAGATTCCCTTCCGGAATATTCAGTAATGGATCCCCTTTTATATGCAATGAATGAAGGGGGAAAAACTGCGGAACAGCTTATTAAAAAGGGTGCTGATAAAGCTGTTATTAAGAGGATTACTGAGCTTATGAGTAAGTCCTCCTTTAAGGTTCATCAGTTGCCCCCAATTCTTAATATCAGCAGCAAGCCTGTTGGATATAAGGAAAAATGGCTCTTATAATCATTTAGCATACTGCGTGTTATGAAGGTAATATTAATCTCCATAGTTATTGTTGCGCTCTGCGTGTTTGGATTATGTTTTAACATAATCTTTAAAAAGAACGGGCAGTTTCCAGATGGGGAAATTTCTCATAACAAAGAACTTAGAAAGCGCGGAATTGTTTGCATGAAAGAGGAAGACGAGGCAATTTGGGGAGATGGAGCAGGCAAAAAAACAGGGCACGCACGCAAAATAAAATCTGCAATGGATGATGAGTGCAACGGTTGCGGAGTTGGAGATTGCGCCCTAAAGAAATTAATGAAATAAAACTGTCGGGAGAAAAATATTATGGGAATTGTTGCAATAGTAGGACGTCCAAATGTTGGCAAATCAACGCTTTTCAACAGAATGGTTGGAGAGCGCAAGGCAATTGTAGATAAAGAGGCGGGCGTTACAAGAGACCGCCACTATGGAAAATGCGAGTGGTGCGGAAAAACTTTTTCCGTAATTGATACTGGTGGCTATACATCTAATTCAGAGGATGTTTTTGAGAAGGAAATACGCAAACAGGTACTTGCCGCAATAGAAGAGGCGGATGTAATTTTGTTTATGTGTGACGTAGATACAGGAATAACAGACTATGATGAGGAAATTGCAGATATTTTAAGGCGCTGCAAAAAGCCTGTTATTCTGGCTGTTAACAAAGTAGATACCGGAGATAAAATGTACGGCTCTTATGAATTTAACAAATTTGGACTTGGAGAACCGTTCAGCATTGCAGCCGCAGACGGAGGAGGCACAGGAGATTTAATGGACAAAATTTGTGAAGTTCTTCCAAAGCCAAAGCTAGAAGATGCTGAGCTTGAGAATCTTCCGCGTATCACAATTGTCGGGCGCCCAAATGTTGGCAAATCTTCTCTTACTAATGCGCTGCTTGGAACGGACAGGAATATTGTAACCCCTGTTGCCGGAACTACCAGAGATTCAATAAGTACCAGATATAATAAATTTGGCTATGACTTTATAATTGTAGATACCGCAGGCTTGAGGAAGAAGGCTAAAGTCACAGAAGATCTTGAATTCTACTCTGTTATGCGTGCGGTGCGCAGCATAGAAAATTCCGATATATGCATATTAATGGTAGATGCATCTGAAGGAATTCAGGCTCAGGACATGAACATTTTCTACCTTATCCAGAAGAACGGCAAAGGCTGCGTCTTTGTTGTAAACAAGTGGGATACAGTAGAAAAGAGTTCCCAGACAATGGAAGATTTCAAAGAATCCATTCTGCAAAAAATAGCTCCGTTTAATGATGTGCCAATTGTTTTCACATCCGTAATAAACAAGCAAAGAATTTTTGATGTTCTGAAAGTTGCAATGGAAGTTTATCAAAATTATTCCAGAAAAATCCCGACAGCCAAGTTAAACGAGGCTCTGCTCCCGGAAATTGAAAATCACCAGCCTCCAATGTATAAAGGGAAGGATATAAAGATTAAATTTATTACTCAGCTTCCAACAAGGATTCCATCTTTTGCCTTTTTCTGCAACCTGCCGCAATACATTAAAGACCCATATAAACGTTTCTTAGAGAATAAGTTGCGTAGTTATTTCAATTTTACGGGCTGTCCTGTAAATATTTTCTTAAGGCAAAAATAGCAACAACATTCTTTCAGTTTGAAATACTATTTTATTGAATTTTAGGGCTTTTCCGGTTCTTCAAATAATCTCTGAAAACTGGTTCTAAAGGCTTATGATGCCGTTTTTTTTTCAAACGTTGCAGCTGACTCAAAAAAAAAGTAACAAATAAATTACAATTTTGTTACTTCGATAGAACTAATTTGTTACTTTTGCTATGAAGAATAATATAACAACTACATATTATTCAACCTATAATTAACTATAACCAAACAATCAATGAAGAAACTATTCTTATTTGCGTTTGCTGTATTGTGTTCCACAATTATGTTTGCGCAGAAGGTTACGGTATCAGGTACTGTAACTTCTAAGGATGACGGCCAGCCAATCCCCGGAACAAATGTTCAGGTGAAGGGAACAAAGGTCGGTGCTTTCACAGATGAAAAGGGTAAATACTCCATTGCGGGTGTTCCTGCCAATGCTACCCTTGTGTTCTCATCTATAGGTTTTACTACAGAGGAAGTTGCTGTTGGAGGAAGAGCGGTCGTTAATTTGGCCATGTCTTCTAGCGCCACTACTTTGGATGAAACTATTGTTGTAGCCTATGGTACTGTTAAAAAGGGATCCTATTCTGGTTCCGCTACGGTAGTCAAACAGGACGCTATTAAAGACGCCCCCGTAGTTAGTTTTGAACAGGTACTTGCAGGTAAAGCTGCAGGCGTACAAGTAGCTTCTTATTCTGGACAGCCTGGTTCTCAGGTAGAAATTAATGTCCGCGGTTTTGGCTCTTTCAATGCAGGCAACCAGCCTTTGTACGTTATTGATGGTGTCCCTGCAACTAGCGGAGACTATGGTTCAGGCAATATCTCTACAAGTGCCATGAACTATTTGAACCCAAGCGATGTTGAGTCAATCACAATTCTAAAGGATGCTGCAGCCGCTTCACTTTACGGCTCACGTGCTTCTAACGGAGTTGTCCTAATCACTACCAAAAAAGGAAAAGCCGGAGAGTTGACCTCTACTTTCAAAGCATCTCTTGGTGTCTCTTATTTTGCGTACAACAACTATCCGGAATGCTCTGATTCTGAGACTGAAGAACTGGAAAGACAAAAGTTCTACAATTACGGTCAGGACAATCCGACAAAATGGAAAGGAAAATATGCATCTCTAGATGACTATACTGCTGCAATGCTTGCAAAGAACTATCCTGCAAGAGATAACACCAAGTATATTTATAAAGATTGGGAAAAAGTATTGTTCCAGAAAGGTCTTAATCAGACCTACGAGTATAGCATTACAGGTGGCGGAGAGAAAGGAAAGGTTTATGCATCAATCGCTTACACAGATCAAGGTGGTGTGATTAAGATTGATAAACTACAGAGATTCTCTACTACTATCAATATGGATGCGCAGGCTGCAAAGAGAGTAAAGATTGGAGCAACGCTTCAATATTCTTGGCAGTATCAGGACGGACACCAGGATGGCTGGTCCTCTAAGGATAACCCATTCTTCATTTGGAAAGTTGTTCTAACTGACAGATGGCCTTATAAATACAAAGACACAGGTGAACTATATCTTGAGCGCATGAGTACAAGATTCAACACCATCAACCCCGTTGCTTCTTACAAAGCTCAGGTTAATGATGCTTGGCAGAATCGTTTAATGTTAAAAGGCTGGGCAGAAGCTACCATTACTGATTACTTGAAAATCAAGACTATATTAAGTAATGACTGGGAGAATGAGCATGACCGCTTTGCATGGTTATATGGTCACCCTAACTTCTATGCTTACAGTGATATTGGAGGTTATGCGTCTGACAGACACCGCAATGATGTAAGAATGGTATCATCTACAACTGCAAACTTTGATAAGACTTTTGGCAAGCACCATGTTAGCGCAATGCTTGGATGGGAGGCTGAAAGAGACCGTTACAAAATGACAAGTTTGGGGAAAATGGACTTTAAATATTTAGGTGCTACAGAGTCATATCTTGCAGCCAACTTTGATGACGGCTATTCTTATTCAAGAGAGGAAGGGTTGCTTTCATTAATCAGTAACTTGAATTATGATTATGATGCAAAATATTATGTAACCGGAACATTCAGACGTGACGGTTCATCAAGACTTGCTCCCAGCAATAGATGGGGCAACTTCTGGTCAGTATCAGGTTCCTGGAGATTTGCAAATGAAGAGTTCTTAAAGAAATATGAATGGATAAATGACGGTAAGTTGCGCGGTTCTTATGGAACAAGCGGTACGCTGCCTTCCAGCTACTTTGGATACATGGCTGTTTATGATTACGGCAACTATGGTCAACAGGGTGCAAGTTATCCTTCAAATGTTGCCAACACAGATTTAACTTGGGAGAAGAACAAGAACTGGAACTTGGCTATTGAGGGGACAATATTTGACAGATACTCTTTTACTGCAGAGTATTACAGTAAGAAAACTACCGATTTACTTTTGGATGCAACGGTTCCTTCAACCACAGGTTTCTCTACTTCACTTATGAACATAGGTGCAATGGTTAACCACGGCTGGGAGTTGTCCGTAAACGTTGACATTCTTAAGAAGAAAGATTATGATTTGTCAGTTGGCGCCAACTGGGCAACGGTTCACAATGAAGTTAAAGCATTGTCACAGCCGGGTGAGGAAATTGTCAATGACGTATGGCTTTGGAAACAGGGTTACTCCTTCTATCAGTTCTACACAAGACAGTATCTTGGAGTAAATAAAGAGACCGGTGCTCCTATGTATGCAGAGGGTTCTTATTATAAGAAGGGAGATGTTGTTAGCCAGGACGTTACATTAAAGAACGGAAAGGTCATAAAGAGCGGCGAGACAATGCCTTGCAACAGCTTCAACTACACACCTACCACAAGACAAAAGGCCAGCTCTATGATTATTGACGGCAAGACTTCCATTCCAAAGGGTTACGGCGGTTTCAACGCAAACTTCAGATGGAAAGATTTGACATTCTCAATGGCTTGGTCATACAAGTATGGCGGTTACATATGGGATGGCGCAACGGATGAACTTGCCAATGACGGTTACAGAACATTCACCCAGCCTATTCTTAAATCACAAAGAAATACATGGAGAGAAGATAACACAAATGGTAATATTCCTAGGCGTATCCTTGGAAATAATCAGGGAGGTTACTACAACTCAACCCGTTTTCTTCACAGAGACAACTTTATGAGGCTTAAGAACATGACTGTTTCTTACAGTTTACCTAAGAAATTTGTAGAGAAACTAACTCTAAAAAATGCCAGAGTTTATGTTGCCGGCACCAACTTGCTGACTATCTCTAATTCCGAGATTGATCCTGAGGTTCAAGCCGACGGCAATTACAATTACCAGATGCCTATGTTAAGGACTTTTACATTTGGTATAGAGGTTTCATTTTAACTAAATGACATATAAGATTATGAAAAAGATTTTATGCATTATAATGTCAATTGGAGTTATCCTATCTGCCGATTCATGCAAAGGCTTTTTAGATGACACTCCTACTGATTCCGTTCCGGCGTCAAAAGCTTCTGCTACCCTGGAGGATGAAAGTGTTGCCGTAAACGGACTTTATACGCTATTGAAATACTACACCCTATATGGCGGCACCATGATAACCATGGGCGATATGAGAGCCGATAACCTTTACCCAAAAGAGGTCAGCGGTACAGGTAGCATTGCTTATACTCTTGAGTATGAGCCTTCTGCAAATAATTATTTTTCTTTGTGGACATCATATTATACAACAATAATGAGGGCTAACACTCTTATTGCCAATATTGGTGCATTAAATGTTAAATCGGATTCCGATATAGCCAAAAAGAATAATTATCTTGGGGAGGTCTACGCAGTACGTGCCCTTTGCTATTTTGATTTGGCAAGACTTTATGGAAAGCCTTATCTGTATGACAAGGGAGCATCACTTGGTGCCGTAATTGTTACAAAACCGGTAGCTCCTTTAGAGGCAAAATTGCCAAGAAGCACCGTCGCTGAGACTTATGCTCAAGTTGCATCCGATCTTACGGCTGCGCTTCCTCTGCTTTCATCAGACAAAAATCTTGGACACTTCAATTATTGGGGCGCAAAACTTCTTCAGGCAAGAATGTATCTTTACATGGGTAACTATGCGGAAGCGTATAAGTCTGCTAAAGAGGTTATTACAAAGTCCCCTTACAGCTTGGTTTCTAATGCCGATTACCTGACATCATGGGGCGTTGAAGGCAATAGCGAGTCTGTTTTGGAAGTGCTTGTTTCAACAAACGGAGATATTGATGGAGATGCCGGATTTGACGGAGGTTTTTACAACTACCTTTGGTTTGATGACAGCAATGCGGGAGCAAGCGTTGTTCCTACTCTAAAGTGGAGAAAACTTTTTGCATCTACACCTAATGATGTTCGCGCACAGATGATTCAGTATGATGACCCTGTAACCGGCGTTAAGAAGAGCGGAAGATATTGGCTTAAAAAATTCATCGGCAACAAGACTCAGGGTTATACTTTCAGACGTAACAACCCTCATATACTTAGACTTGCAGAGGCTTACCTAATTGCTGCAGAGGCCGGTGTTGAGACCGGAGCTGCAGATGCAAGTTCATTCTTGAATGCCGTAAGAGAGAGGGCCGATGCTACCGCTACTGATGTAGTTGCTACAAAAGCTCTTGTAGACCAGGAGAATCAAAAAGAGTTTATTGGAGAGGGTCACAGATTCTTTGATATCATGCGCCGCGGCGGTAGTCTAAGCAGAAGCATGGTTGATGATCCTGATGATTTTGCAGGTGCAACACCTTACACTATTTCATGGGATGATTACAGAGTAGCCCTTCCTATATCTAGCACTGAAAGAGTAAATTATAAAGAGCTTCAGCAGAATCCGGGATATAAAGACTAACCCTATTAACTTTACATACGGACTATTTTAAGTCCGGTACATTAACAAAAAGCGCCTCGGTTTTCCGAGGCGCTTTTTCATTTATGATAAACTTGCAGGCAATACTTGCATAAAACTCTTAATCTCCAAGCGCACCCATTACAGTACCAAGCAAATCATAAAGACTTGTATCAAAATCTATATCCTCACGATAGCTTCTGGAGTTACAAAGAACAACGGCATTAACACCCTTGCTTCCTCTTGCCCAAAGAGTTCCGGTGCCGGCAAGATTACCTCCGTGATATGATGCCCAGTTAGTATAGTAGCCGTGATTTAACCTCCAGCCCAGTCCATAATGAGAATAGTTGGCAGACGGAGTATACATCAAATCCAAAGTGCTGCTCTTTAATATATCCGGAACTACGGTTCCGTAATCCTCGGCACAAAGAAGCTGCATTAATTCAGGGGCAGAAGCAATCACAGCTCCGCAAGAACTTACAACCTCCATAGGATTCAAATATGCATTGCCTCCGGAAGCCTGAGAATAATAAACAACCTCATTGCTTCTCTTCTCCGCTCTTGTATTCTTATCTATCCACATATCCGTAACTCCCGCTTTAGCTGTTACTTCCCTAAGATATGCCTCAAAAGTTTTGCCTGTCAGTTTCTCAACAATTCTGCCCAAAATACAGAAGCCCATGTTAAAATAATGGTATGTGCTACCCACGGCTGAAGACATAGAAACATGGTGAATTAAATAGTCTATTCTCTGGTCCAGAGTCATGCTGGCAACAGGTTCGGACGTATCAAATATCAGCTGGTCCGTCCATCCGCTGTTGTGCTCCAAAAGATTTTTAACGGTAACGCTTGTAACACCATTTACAAATGGATAAGTGGAAGTTTCCTGAAATTCATTTTGCAAAATGCCGCCATTTCCAAAGACATGATCGGTAAGTTGCAATTTACCCTCCTCATATAATGTCATGATACACAATGCCGTCTGCTGCTTGGAAACACTTCCCAGCCTAAACAGCATATTAGGGGTAACTCTTGTATGCGTCTCGGCTTCAGCAAATCCGTAACCCGCGGAATACACAAGTTTTTCATTTTTTGTAGCCGCAAGAGATATACCCGGAATATTAAAATTCTTCATAATGGTATATGCTTGATTATCAAAAGTTGCATCGCCGTTGCGGGCAAGCAGCCAATAATACGCATGAGAAGTTCCGTTCTCCGCAACCACGGTAATCTTAACAGATTTTGTCATATCTACGGGTGTCTTCCCGCTTGTAACCGGAACACCGTTTACGTAAAGAGTTGCATTTGCGGAGATTGAAAAGTCCGGTATCAAAGAGTTCAAAGCTATTCCGTCAGGTACGGTAATCAGCACCAGACTGTCTGCTATCACCCCTTTGCAATCAGCTGATAATCCGCTGTTTATGGCAGCGTTGATATTGAATCCGGTTAGGGCATGCAAGCCGGACTTGGACCCCCCGGAAGGAGTGACCGGACCTCCGCCCCCTCCGCCGCAACTTGTAAGATTGCAGGAAATAGTAGCGGCGATAAAAATAACAAGAAAATACTTGACAGACTTACACAGGCTGTCGTGATGAAGACTAAAATAATTTATGAACATGGCCGTTTTTAGATTTATAACGGTAGACAAAGGTAATTAAAAAATGAAAGTATGATTACAGAGAGAAAAATGTTTTGCAGATGCAACTAAACCTAAAACGTTGCAGGATAAATAACAAAAATGTTATGAATTTTATTACAATTATGTTACAGTTTTTATTAATATTATTATCTTAGCATCGTAAAAGGTATTGATATACATCATGCCAAAACAATAACTTATTAAAACAAACCTAATGAAAAAAATCTTTTTGTTTGCGCTTGCAGCATTGCTATCTACAATGATGTATGCACAAAAAGTTACCGTATCAGGTACGGTGACTTCCAAAGATGACAGTCAGCCTGTTCCTGGAACTAACGTTCAAGTTAAGGGGACAAAGATTGGAGCTTTCACGGACGACAATGGCAAGTTTACCATCGCTAACGTTCCGTCAAATGCTACTTTGGTATTTTCTTCCATTGGCTTTACTACTCAGGAAGTTGCGGTTAACGGCAGAAGTGTTGTTAACGTTCAGCTTTCAGCAGATGCAATGGCATTGGATGAAACTATCGTAGTAGCTTATGGTACAGCCAAAAAGGGCACATATACAGGTGCCGCGGCTGTTGTAAAGAATGATGCTATTAAGGATGTTCCTACAGCATCATTTGAAAATGCATTGAATGGTAAAGTTGCAGGATTGCAGGTAACTCAGAGTTCTGGACAGGCTGGTTCTACCACCTCTATCCACATCAGAGGTATCGGCTCCATGAATGCATCTACAGAGCCTTTGTATGTAATTGACGGTGTTCCCGTTTCACAAGGAGATGCCGGGCAAATGTACAGTTACACATACTCTACCAATAACGTAATGAGCACTTTAAACCCAGACGATATTGAGAGCATCACAGTTTTGAAGGATGCTGCCGCATCTTCTCTTTACGGTTCACGTGCTGCAAACGGAGTTGTAGTTATTACAACCAAGAAAGGAAAATCCGGAAGACCTACTATTAACTTTAAGACTTCCGTCTCACTTTCTCCTTCATGGGCTACAAAGAACTACTCCTCTGCATCTGCAGAAGACCAGGTTGCCATGGAGTATGAAATTTTCTGGGATTACAGATTGCAAAGCGGTTATACAGAGGCACAAGCTAATACTTACGCTCTAAAGCAAATCAACACCGGAGACAGATGGAAAAAACACGGATATCTAATTACATCAGAGGATACCGGACGTTACACCAAGTTAAACATTGGCGTTGTTGATGGAGCAGAGAAGAGGTTGAATAAGTATTATGACTGGAACAGCGATTTGTTCAAGACAGGAGTTTATCAGACTTACGATCTTTCTGTAAGCGGTGGTAATGATCAGACAACTTATTATACATCAATTGGTTACACAAAAGACAAAGGCCGCGTGATTGACAATAAGTTCACCCGCGTATCCGGACGTATCAACTTGAACCAAAAGATTGGTAAGTATTTTGAATTTGCAACCAACGTTGACCTTGGAAGAACTAAGACAATAGGATTCAATGATTCCAGAAGCACAACCAGCAACTACTTCATGGCTTCTAGAAACATGTTGTTCCCGTTGTACTGGCCATACTATTATAATGATGAGACAAAGCCTTATCTAAAATTCAACGGATATTGCTACAACCCTAATTATTATCACGACAAATGGTCAAACTCATCCAGAACATTAAAGATTAGAGCTTCTGAAACTCTTACTCTTCACATACTTCCTGGACTTGATGCAAAGACCGTTTTCTCTTATGATAATGCAGAGACATTGGATCACTACTACGTAAGCGCAGAGCACTACAACGGTGCAGGCACAGACGGAGAGGTTCATGAGTTGACAACAAACTCTAACAAGATGGTATCGTCCTCTACAATTTCTTACAACACAACATTTGCAGAGAAACACAACATCTCATTGCTTGCAGGTTTTGAGGCAGAAAAGAATAAGACTGATTTCCAGCGTTCTTCCGGTACATTCCTGCCTTCTACAGTTCACACAGTATCTACAGCCGGAGTTGTTGACGCTAACGCTTACAATTGGGGCAACTCTCTTGCATCTGTTTTGAGCAGAGCTGAATATAACTATGACAACAGATACTATGCATCTGCATCATACAGACGCGACGGTTCTTCCAAACTTGGAAAGGATAATCGCTGGGGTAATTTCTGGTCAGTAGCAGGAAGCTGGAGAGTTTCAAATGAGGAATTTATGAAGAATGTTTCTTGGGTTTCCAGTTTAAAACTAAGAGCATCTTACGGTGTTAACGGTACGCTTCCTTCCAACAATTATGGCTGGAGATCTCTTTCTGCATTTACTCTTAAGTATCAGCAGAATCCTGGAAGCATCATCAGCACCACTGCAGATGAGAACTTGACATGGGAGACTAACTACACCTCAAACATTGCATTGGAATTTGGCCTATTTGACCAAAGATTATATGGTACAATTGAGTGGTTTAACAGAGATTCCAAAGATTTGCTGCAGGACGTTCCTATTCCAACTGTAACAGGTTACTCTTCTAAACTTCAGAATATTGGAAAGATTAACAATAAAGGATTTGAAATTGAATTGGGCGGTGATATTATCCGCAACAAGGAAATTACATGGAGCGCAAGTTTAACTGCTTCTATCCTTAAATCACAGGTTAAGAAACTTTACGGCGGAGAAGACATTCTTTGGTCCGACCCTACCGGAGACGACGCACGTGCAAACTACATCTACAGAGAGGGACAGTCTACCCTTGCATTCTGGGGACGTGAGTGGGCCGGTGTCAATCCTGCAAACGGAAAACAAGTATGGTTCATCAACGGTTCAAAAGAGGATGAAGCCAACTTTAAAGAGGGCGTTGACGGCAAGTTCAAATATGCCGGAAGATGGGCTTCTTATGACTACAATGATGCTAATGAAAAAATCATAGGCGATGGTGTTCCAAAGATTTATGGAGGTATCAATACAAACGTTACATGGAAGAACTTTACTCTTGGATTAAACTTTATTTACAAACTTGGCTGCTGGCTGTATGACGGTGCAGAAAAGGATATAAATGATGATGGTTACTATTGGACAAGAACTCGTTCTGCTTTTGTAGCAAAGAACAGGTGGACTCATGAGGGTCAGGTAACAACAGTTCCTCAGATCCAGGGTGTTGACTTGACCGACGCCATGATAAAGAGTACCCGTCACTTACACCACGGAGATTTCTTAAGGCTTAAGACTGTAACCTTTGGTTATAATCTTCCTAAGACGTGGATTTCTAAAGTTGGATTACAGAATGCAAGAGTTTACTGCAGCGGCACCAACCTATTTACATGGGCAGCTTATAATGAGGTTGACCCTGAGACTAACCAATACAGCACAAGAGGTTGGGAAACACCTTTCTGCAAGGTTATTACCTTTGGATTGGAACTTGGTTTTTAACTGATAAAACTGTAAGAAAATGAAAAAATTATATACTATAATATTAGTTGTATTAAGTTTGTTTGCATTCACATCCTGCAATGATTTTCTAGATATGAAACCGACAAACAGCGTTGACTCAAATGGCTCCATAAAAACAGTCAGAGATGCAGAGGTTGCTATCAACGGTTTGATAAGGGAGATGTTGAGTACTTCACTATACGGCCGTAACACTCTGCTTTATGCAGATGCCAAAGGCGGAGATTACACTGTCGTTTCAAACGGAAGAGGTTCAGACGGACTTTATACATTCAGTCATACATCCGTTTCCGGAGAATATTCAGGTTTTTGGAGCGTAGGTTATACTTGCATTGCACAAATAAACAGCGCTTTAGAGAGTATTGACGCAGTTGAAAAAGCGGGAACTACTGAAGATTTCAGCGATGCTAAAGGCCAGCTTTACACTTACAGAGCAATGATTTATTTTGACCTTGTGAGGATGTACGGAAAAGACTATAACGTTGATAAAGCCGCTCTTGCGGTTCCTTTGGTTACGGCAACTCTGGTAACAAAAGCAGGGAAGGAGAAACCATCACGTGCTACCGTTAATGATATCTACACTCAAATAGTCAGCGATTTGACTACAGGAGCGGGCTTGATTGGAAAGGATGCTAATAACGGCTACATCAACTACTATGGCAACCTGGCAATTCAGGCTAGAGTTGACATGGAGATGGGCAAATATGCAGAAGCTCTTGCAGCTTGCAAAGAAATCATTAAGGACGGCGATTACTCATTGTACTCAAATTCAGAATGGGTAGATTCATGGAAGAAGCAATTCGGAAGCGAATCCATCATTGAGTTTGCAGTTAACATAAATGAGGCCGACCACGGCTCTTCCTGCCTTGGCGAAACTATCAGCCGCGAGGGTGATTGCGACGGAGATTCCGACGGATTATTTGTTGCAAGTGATTTCTGGCTGGCTAGAATGAAAGAAGACGCAAGCGATATTCGCTGGGGCATTATGGCTCATGATGAGTTATCTAATACCAGACTCGGCTCATGCTATAAATATCTTGGAAGCACATCTCTTTCAGGAGATGGTAAGGCCGGATATACAGCTGTTAACATTAAGCTTTGCAGACTTTCTGAAATATATTTAATTGCTGCGGAAGCTGCATTTAGAACGGGCAATTTAAAAGAAACCGACGGTGCCGCTTACTATCTGAATCAGATTAGAAAGCGTTCTCCTAACTTGGTTGCCGCTACTGAATCAACTGTTACTCTGGATATGATTCTGTCAGAAAAGAGCAAGGAGTTATTTGGAGAGGGTCAGAGATATTGGGACCTAATCCGCTGCAACAAGAGTATCACTTATAATGATGTAATTGACGGCGGAGAGGGAGAACTTCCTCACCCTTACAGAGAGTCAACAATTGACAGAACATTCTTCAGAACCATTCTTCCTATTAGCCAGGATGACATCAATGCAGATGCTAATCTGGTACAGAACCCTGGTTATTAGTAGATTACATACAACGGCAGATTGCCGCGATGCAAAAAAAAGAAGCAGCCGAAAAATCCGGCTGCTTTTTTTTACCCGTCGGGATACCCCGACTCGAACGGGGGACCTCCTGCACCCGAAGCAGGCGCGCTAAGCCAACTGCGCCACATCCCGAAACTTTCTCCTTAAGGAGCAAATCAAATGCTCCTTGCGGAGCAAACTCGCACCCCTTACGGAATGCGGTGGCAAATATAGAAATTATTTGCAGAATTTCTTATTAAATGCACACTTTAACTGAGCCATGGCCTGCTCTACGGTTGAACGCGGACAGCCAATGTTAAGTCTCATAAAGCCCTCTCCTCCAGGACCAAATACAGCTCCATCATTAAGTGCAAGATGCGCATTATCAGCTATAAAGCTGCAAAGCTGTTTCTGCTTCAAACCAAGATTTCTGAAATTAATATAAATCAAAAAAGAAGCCTGCGGTTTTATCATTGTAATAAGCTGCATTCTGTGCTCATACATCTGCCTGCCTCCTTTAGCTTTTGAGACGGCATCAACAGTAAAATTATCTTTCAAAAACTTCTCAACGTAATTCACATTACCCTGCATATATTCAAGAGCCTGCTTAAGCCACCCGGAACCCTCCAGCGTATAGACATACCTGTCGGGAATAAAAGAATAAACATTGCCTCCGTCAAACTCTCCGTCATCCAAATATTTGGCAAATGCGTCATGCAATTTTTTGTTTGTGGCAATCCACTCGCTACTTCCAAGGCCGGCACAGTTAAAGGTTTTGCTTGGAGCGTGAAAAGTTATGGTATTCAGGGCCTGACCGGCATTAACAGTTGCAAACGGAATGTGCTTGAAGGGAGGAAAAGTGAGGTCACAATGAATCTCATCTGACAGCACAAGCACCCTGTTCTGTAAACATATTTTTGCAATTTCTTCCAGTTCCCGACGGGTCCATACTCTTCCGCCTGGATTGTGGGGATTACAGAGAATCATGGCTTTACAGCCCTTTATCTTTTTGCGGAAATCCTCAAAATCCAACTCAAATTGCTCTCCGCAATTTGAAGTTTTTTTATTTGAAGCACTTTCTCCTGCAGCACCGTCCTTTAATTTCAAATTGCAATTAACAAGCTTACACCCGGCCGCAAGAATCTGCAGACGGAAAGGAAAATAAACCGGAGGCATAATTAAAACCTTGTCTCCCGGCTTGGTAAAACATCTTAAAGCATGACAAAGACCTACAACTATTCCGGGAACAAAGCCAATATTTTCCGCCTTTATATTCCATCCATAACGCTTTTTAAACCAATAAATTATAGATTTATACCACTCCTCCGGACGGCGTGCATAACCAAGCACTTCATGCTCATTTCTTTTGTTAAGGGCATCCATCAAAAACGGAGGCGTACGGAAATCCATATCCGCCACCCACATTGGAAGCAAATTCTTTTTATGCCATCTCTCCTCTACCGAATCCCACTTCAAACAATCAGTGTTTCTGCGCTCAATGATTTCATCAAAATTATATTTAACCATTATCATTTATATTTTGGAAGGCTGAACGCAAAGTTTGCGCCGCCCAGTTCAGACTTTGAATACCAGATTTTCCCTCCGCTCTGTTCTATTATACTCTTGCTGATTGCAAGTCCAAGCCCGTTGCCGCTGCTCTTTGTTGTAAAGTTTGGAGTAAACAATTTTGACATGTCGTCCTCTTTAACTCCATCTCCATTGTCCTCTACCGCAACAACATAATCCTCCCCTTTATCTTGAAGAGATATCCTTATAAATCCCTTGCCGGTTGCACTCACTTTCTCAAGAGCCTGTATTGCATTAGAGATCAAATTAACCAATACTCTGACTATCTGTCCCTTCCTTGCATAAACATTGCACCCCTCCGAATCATAACCAAAAGAAATTCTTATATTATCCTGTGTATCAAACAGTATCTTTTGTTCTCTTATAACCTCATACAAATTTACTACAGAGTTATCTTCTACAAAAAATTTTGCAAAACTGCTAAATTCCGATGCAGTATTGGATAAGATATCTATCTGCTCCAAAATAGAATTTCCGGTATCTTCAAACTTCTCTTCCCATCCGGGCGCATTTTTCTTCTTCAACATTATAAGTCTCTGAATGCTAAGTTTCATAGGTGTAAGAGGATTTTTAATCTCATGGGCAATTCTGCGCGCCATCTCACTCCATGCCCTTTCTCTCTCAGTTTGCGCCATCTGTTTTGTACTTGCCGCCAAAGAATCCACCATCTTATTATATGCCCCCACCAAAAGTCCCAATTCATCTTCACTTTTATAGTTGATGTGCTCCGGATTTTTTGATACGTCTATGAACTGCATTTTACCGCTTATTTGAGCCAACGGCTTTGTAACTGAATTGGAAAGCACCGTACCAAAGAATATTGCAATAATCAGCAGTATTATGTAAACGTTAATAATTGCCGCAACAACAGAGGAAGGGTCCCCCCTCAGAGAAGTTGTCCTGGAGAAATACGGAATATTTACAATTGCTATAAGTTTGCCGTTCACATTAAAGATAGGAGAATACAAAGAATAATAATGAAATATTCCAACCCGCTCTTTATTAAACACTTGGCTCCTTGTCTTAAGGACAAGTTCAGAATAAGCCTTTGAATTCATTCTGGATGAGAGCACAAATTTCTCAAACAATTCAGGTTTTGTAGAGCGGATAAGTTTGCCGTGCGGATCATAAAGATTTATGTCCACTTGAGTATCATTGGCCAGCCTGTCCATTGTCTGGAATAAATCATTGGAATTGATATCCGTGTAATCACGCGCATAAGAACAATAGGTAGAGAGCGTCTTCTGCACCGTCTGTATTTTTTCTTCCAGCCTCAGCCTGTTGCTTCCATTATAGTAATTAATACTAAACCAAACTGTTCCAAGAGCCAATACTATAAGCGCACCAACAAGTGCGGATGTAAGCAAATAAGTCAGTTTTCTTCTAAGAGATTTCTTTGGACCCTTCAACCTTGATACTGCTCTCAGTCTTGCTCTCCTTACGCGCAAAACAGTAAAAAATATTGCGCAGTAGAACAGCATCAGATAAGAGAATGATACAAGATACGGGAAGAAGGAACGTTTAGGACGGCTTATAACCACCAAGTTATCATCAGAAACCTGATTGACAAAATGGACAAATTTATCCTTTATCTCAACGGCAAAACCATTGCGAGTTTTATATTTCTCGGCAGAAATAGGATAGTTATAATTGCCTTTATAAAGAGTAAGGCGTCCGTTAAAATATTTTGCGTATGAATAATCCGAAGGTATAACGGTATTATCCTGCTGCTGATAGTCAAACAGTTCATTAGGATATCCCGACGGATCTTCTGCAAACCTTGAATCTATTTCAATATAAAGATTTACCGGTCCTCCCTCCGTCAGGTATCTGAATATGCCAAGGTAACCAACCTTCCCTTTATAATTGCTCAAGTAAAAGAAACTGCTTCCATCCGCAATTGGCATTGCGTCATACTGCGCAAGCAAAGCCTCATAATACTGCGTACAATCAACAAGTTGCGGCAGAGGCAACACATCATTGGGGCGGCAAATAGTAAGACTAATAAGATATTTTTGCTTGATGCTCTGGAAATAAAGTTCAGAAAATCTTTGTTCCAAAAGCTTAAGATTTTCTTTTGGGAGATTAAGTATTATTGCAGAGATAGGATCTTTGGCAAGTTTCATCTCTATTGAACGCAACTCCAATTCCAGCCCCAGGTCCCTCTCTATGGAGAGCTTGTTTGTCACAACTTTACTCCACTCGCACTCTTTTTTAAAGCTTAAGTAATTTGTTGTAAGTAAGGTATATAAAGAGACAGCAAAAATAAATATCAAAATATTTCTTGGAGAAAGCAAATAATATGTCCTCTTAAAACCTAATGTTTTGACTGCATTCTGAACAGAAAAAAGCAGGGTCAAAAACAGAAGAGCATAAGAAAGATAGCAAAGGACAGAATAAAAATTCAACTGCGTTATTCTATAAAGTTCCAGAACAATTGTTGAATTGTTTATCAAAGAGCGCAGCGTAAAGTTTATGTAAATGAAAAGAACTATCGGGAGCAGGACAAGCGGTATCTGAAGAGCAAATTTCCTCCAGCCAATATGAGTTTTAATATATTGTAAACAGTTGACTCTTAGCATATAAATTCCAAGCACCAACAAGAATACATATAGGTTGTTCAAAAGCAAATTTCCAAGAGATGAGAATATTCCCTTATCTGCATAAAGAGTTGGAGAGAAGAAATCTGACTCCAATCTGACATATCCGCCAAAATGAAAACACAGAACGCGCAGCAAAGTAAGCCCTGCGGTAAAAATCAGAAACGCCTTAAGTGTTCTCTTCCGGTAAAAAAATGAAAAGAAACCGCAAAGCGCCAAAGCCAGGGCAATCCACACCAGAAGGCTTACGCTCCTGGACCCCTTGGATGTAACATCCTCAACAACAGCAAATAATACATCTCCACCGCTGCTTTTTACAATTGCGCCATCATCAAAATTAATAGGTACAATATCTAGCCTTCTTGGCAACTTAAGTCTTGGATTAATCATAGAAGACCCGGTTGCATCGGATGCCTGAGAATCCGTTTTAATAAGCAATCCCGCTATTACTTTCTTATTGCCTCTTGCATAAACTTTTACAACATACCATGATGAACCAAGATTCACATATTGCTCTCTTCCTGTAAGATATGCAAACGGAGAATCAAATTGATTATGACTCCCCATATAATGAATCCTGTAAAGTTGCATATACGCCGTAGCATCAATATCCACATCATCATTACTAATTGGAAATTGATTGACCCAAGACTGCAAGGTATCCGCACAATAGCGATACAAAACCATATCGCTTGGAAAATCATCAAAACTAAGCCATTCAGATGACGGCTTGTTTAGCGCGGCACTGGCATACCCCTCCAAAATCTTCTGCCTGTGCTGAATAATATTTTCAACTTTAGAGGCCTGGCCCTTGAGAGATGTGCTCTGAGGTGTCACAAAAAAAGAAACCGCACCCAAAACCACAGCGCAGATAAAAAACAAAATCGCAATTTTGCTCTTAAAAAAATTCTCTATTTTCCCGACAGTATCTTTAAACACCTCTTATAAATTACTTACTCAAATTACTTACTGATGATGATAAGGCTCTCCTTTCATGATAGTAAACGCCCTGTACAACTGCTCTATAAAAATCAGTCTCACCATCTGATGAGAAAATGTCATTTGTGATAATGATATCTTCTCATTTGCCCTTGCGTAAACATCCTTTGAAAATCCGTAAGCGCCGCCTACAACAAAAAAAATCTCTTTATCCGTGCCTCCAGATGAAAGCTTCTGCTCCAAATGTCGTGCCCATCCCACTGAATCAAAAGACATTCCACGCTCATCCAATAACACAACCCAAGCGTTCCCGGTATTTTTAACCGCCCCGTTTTTACCCGCCCCTATCTCCTTTAAAATAAGAGTCCCCTCTTTCTCTTTAATCTGCTCCTCTGTTAAAGAAGAAACATTTTTGAGCGCAGGAATATACACTACGGAAAACTTCACATAATGCCTAAGCCTCTCCTCATAAATTTGCATACCACTGCTTATATAGGAGAAATCAGTCTTTCCGGTACACAGGAGCGTTATCTTCATACAATGCAAAAATAGCCATTTTTACCCAATATGGCTTGATTTTTGCAAATTTCCACGCTTACATTATGCATTTAAGAATTAAGAACATACATACTTCTCTAATATCCGCTGCAGCAGTTATATGCATTGCGGCCGGTTTTACCGCAGTAAGCTCTTTTAGCTTGCCGCAAAGAGAAGGCGGAGATGTCTTTGTTCCTATTTCTAAATACATCCAAAAGGGAGATGCGGAGAAATTATCTGCTTGGTTTGCAAACAATTTAGAGATGGAAATCTTAGGTAACCCCACTGATTGCAGCAAAGTCCAGGCAACGCAGATTATGAAAAATTTCTTTGCGGAGTATACGCCAAAACATTTTACAATTCTCCATAAAAGCGGCAATCCGCCAATGAAATATGCCATAGGCAATCTGACGGCGGGCGGTGAAAATTTCAGAGTAATTCTTCTTGTGAGAACGCAACCCTCTCCAGCACAGATACTCCAAATAAGAGTTGAGCGCAGTGCCGGGGCTGTAAATTAACACTTTGTATCTTTTTGCTAAATTTGCAGCACTAGATTAGAGGAGTTTAAAACGCAAATATGAAAGTACTAATTATAGATGATGAAAAGAGCATCCGCATGGCTCTTAAGGATATCCTTGAGGATGAAGGACATGAAGTTGCCCTTGCAGAGGATGGGAAAAAGGGGCTTGAACAAGCGCTTGCAAATAATTTTGATGTAATTTTCTGTGACATAAAGATGCCAGGCATGGATGGAGTAGAAGTTCTGGATAAGCTTGTGGCAGAGGGTGTTGAATCTTCCGTTGTGATGATATCCGGTCATGGCTCCATAGATACGGCCGTTGAGTGCATCAAAAAGGGAGCGTTTGATTTTATTCAGAAACCGCCAGATTTAAACAGAATTCTAATCACACTAAAAAATGCCAGCGAGAAGACTTCCATTGTTAAGGAGAACAAAACCCTTAAGAAAAAAATTTCCGGAACCGGCGTGCAGGAAATCATTGGAAACTCCCCTGCAATTAATCAGGTAAAATCTATAATAGATAAAGTTGCGCCAACTGATGCAAGAGTTCTTGTAACAGGTTCCAATGGCACAGGTAAAGAATTGGTAGCAAGATGGTTGCATGAGAAGAGCAACCGTGCTCAAATGCCGTTTATAGATGTCAACTGCGCCGCAATTCCAAGTGAATTGATTGAGAGCGAATTGTTTGGACATGAAAAAGGAGCTTTCACATCTGCCGTCAAACAGCATAAAGGAAAATTTGAACAGGCAGACGGAGGCACTCTGTTTCTGGATGAGATTGGAGACATGAGCCTTCCCGCTCAAGCAAAAGTTTTAAGAGTTCTGCAAGAGAACAAATTAACCAGAGTAGGAAGCGATAAAGACATTAATGTCAACGTTAGAGTTGTAGCCGCTACAAACAAAAATTTATCTGAAGAGATTAAGAAAGGAACTTTCAGAGAGGATTTGTATCAGAGACTTAGCGTAATCATCATACATGTTCCAACATTGGCAGAAAGAAAAGAGGACATCCCTATTCTTGTAAATTTCTTTATTAAACAGATTTGCACAGAGGGCGGAATGCCAATGAGAAAAATCAACAATGATGCAATAGAAGAGCTAAAGAAACACTCATGGAGCGGAAACATCAGAGAGTTGCGCAATGTTGTTGAACGCTTGTTAATCCTTGGAAGCAACCCTATTACAAAGGCAGATGTTGTTGCCTACGCAGCCCCTATCTTTAAATAATTTGAAGATTAAAATTGGGTTTTAGAATTGCGTTAAGCCAGTCTACCTCTTCTTCAATCGTCATGCTGCTGTTATCCAGAACAATTGCATCCTTTGCTTTTGTCAGTGGATCTTTTGCTCTGTGCTCGTCAATGTCATCTCTCTTCTTAAGGGCTTCAAGTACCTCATCATAAGTATCTTTAGCTCCCCTTAACTTAAGCTCTTCAAAACGGCGTCTGGCTCTCACCTCCGGAGATGCCGTCATAAAGATTTTTAAATCTGCATTTGGAAAAACTGCCGTTCCAATATCACGCCCGTCCATTACAAGTCCTTTGTCTCCCCCCATCTTGCGCAAAATTTCATCTACATATTCTCTCACAAAAGGAATTTCTGCAATTCTACTAACAAGTCCTGAAATCTGTGAAGTTCTAATTTGTTTCTCAACGCAAGAACCGTTAAGATATGTCATACTCTCTCCGTCCGGTCCGGAGGTCTTAAAAGAAATCTCTATCCTGTGCAGCACTTTCTGCAATCCGTTTATCTCTACAACTCCCTTATCATCAATAAATCCATTGTTATAAGCAAAATATGTAACCGCCCTGTAAAGAGCGCCGCTGTCTGCGTAAATATATCCAAGTCCCCTTGCTACAAGTTTGGCAAAAGTGCTCTTGCCTGTAGAAGAGTAGCCATCTATCGCGATGATTATCTTACCATTAGCCATAAAATTTCCTCTTTCTGTCAGTACAAAGTTAATAAATTATAATCATCGGGAAACAGCAGGAATAATTGTGAGATTTATTTTTGATTATATTCGCAAACTAAAATTCTGTTTAAGAAAAATTATTCTGTTTGAGGATAAAAATATGAGACTTAGAAATCTAAAAATGCTTCTGGTTATTTTGCTGTCCCTAATACAAATTAACATCGCGACAGGTACAAATCCACAACTAGATTCCATCAGAAAAAAATTGCCTCATCTTTCCGGGAAGGAGAAACTTGTGGCGCTTAATAATCTTTGCCAAATTGCAGGGAACATAAATGATTCCACTCAAGAACTGAACTGCATAAGCACCTATATTTCAGAGGCCAAGAAGCAGCACAACATAGATGAAGAAGCTTACGCAAGAGGACTCAGGCTTAATTGTCTCTATAACTATTATATGAGAGATCAGATGGCAAAAGAGTTGCCTGACAATCTTGCATTTTTTTCTGCGCATAAATTATGGCAGGAGTATTATGGCAAATGGACGCTGATTGTAGAGATGTCTTTGTATGAAGGTAAATTTCACACTGCATTAAGGGAAGTTGAAGAAATTTATACGGATGCCCGCAAGAGAAAAAATGATTACGGTATTGGAATTTCACTCTCTTGTTTGGGCAAGACATATTTGCACATGCGCATGGATAAAGAGGCTGCAATAAAATTTGAGGCTGCAATAAAATATTTGAAAAAAGATAAGGACAACGCAACTGACCTTGTAGACACCTATCGCGATTACTGCGTGGTTCTCAACAATTTAAAAGAATATGCAAAAGAAGGATCTATAGCGCTTGAGTGGAAAAAAGTTTTGGACGGTTATAAGGAGAGATACAAAAAAGAGGGTACGGATATCTCTGCGCTGGATGATTTTTACCGCAAATGCTACGGTGCGCTTGGATTAGCTGAAACAGGCCTGCATGATTTTAAGAGCGCTAAGCCATTCTTAGAGATGGCAATGGAGCTTTCAAAAGATTCATCTCCGCTTGCACAAGTAGATGCTTTAGATAATTTATCTACCTACTACATGGAAGCTAAAGATTATCGACAGGCTCTAAAATATGAGGACAGACGGTTTGCCTTGGACAGCGCTATGGGCAACGATTATGGAATTATCGGCGTATATGAAAAACGCGCGGCAATTTATATGAGTTGCGGAATGAAAGCACAAGCGGCAGATGAATTCCAAAAGCTCATACCATTAAAAGACTCTTTAAACGCCTCAGAAACAAGCAGTCAGTTGAATGAGTTAAGTACTCTGTTCAAAGTAGATCAGCTCAAACTGGAAAAACGCGCAAGCACTTATAAGCTTTACGCCGCAATTATTGTTTGCCTGTTGCTTATTGTAATTCTGGTAACCATAATAATTTATGCCAGAAGATTGAATAAAAAGAACAGAATTATTTATGAGAGATTGAGGGAAACCCACAGGAGAGAAGATTCTGCGGCAAAAGCGGCAATTGAATCTCAAAAAACTGTCGGTGACACATACAAGCAAACTCCGCCTGACGCAAATATTTCTCCCGACAGTTCTCAGCCTGAACAGGAAGAAGTTATTTATCAGTGTCTTAACAACATAATGCAGAAAGAAGAATTGTTTAAGAATCCTTTGCTTGGAAGAGATGACCTAGCTGCAAAAGTAGGAACCAATAGGAGTTATCTTCTGGATATTATTAAGAACTGTTCTGAAGATAAGAGCATTACAGATTTTATTAATGGTTACCGTTTACGCAATGCTTCTGTCATGCTGATGAGAAATCCGGAATTATCCATCACAGAAATTGGGGAATCATCCGGCTTCAATTCCCGCAGTTCTTTCAATCGGCTTTTCTTGGGAAGGTACGGAATGACTCCGTCCGAATTCAGGAGAATTTCCAAAAAAGAGGAGAAAGAGAAGGCATAACTTCTAATTTTAGCGCATCTAGTGCCAATAATTTGCGTATATTCGCACCGCTGAATCTCATTTTGCTGTGTCTTATGAAAAAGAAATGGTACCGCTCCAAGCATAAATGGCGCTATCTTCTAATTGCTCTAAAATACTGGACCACACCCAGTAATGTTTACCGTATTGCTCTCGGAGAAGCTAATGATAAATGGGGCTATATAATTATTGAGCTTGTAAAACACGGTATTTTCAAAAAAGAAGATTAGTCTGCTTCTATTCACAAAAAATTGCTGCAAAAAAGAGTAAAGTGTATCTTTGCATCTAATGCGAATAAAAGTAGAAATAGACAACAATTCAGGCTTTTGCCACGGAGTTATACGTGCCGTGGAGACGGCAGAGAAAAATCTTTCTCCCCATAGTTTGCATGATGTTTCTGAAAACGGCAGTAGTTCAACAACGCATGGCCCTGCGCATTTATACTCACTTGGAGCAATAGTACACAACGGTTCAGAACTTGAGCGCCTCAAAGCTAAAGGTCTAGAAGTTATTGATATAGAGCAGATGAAAAGGTTGCGCAATACTTCCGTTCTAATCCGTGCGCACGGGGAACCTCCTGAGACTTACAATATTGCAAAAGAAAACAATATCAATCTGATTGACTGCACTTGCCCGGTTGTGTTGCAGCTGCAGAAAAAAATACGTGAAACTCCGGGGCAGATTGTGATTTTTGGGAAGATGGGGCATGCGGAGGTTAATGGGCTTGTTGGGCAGGCGCGCGGGCGTGCTGTTGTTATTGAAGATACTGATGACTTGGATTCTTCAGATGTGCTGGAGCCTGCTCACTTAAAGTCGCTACGCTCCATGCGCTCGCTAGGCTCAGCAGCATCTTCAGAATCTAATTGCAATACTATTGAAATAGCAAGTGCGGGCTACAGCAGTTCCAGAGGAGCCACAATAGATTATACAAAGCCTATCAACATCTTCTCGCAAACCACAAAAGACCCAGACGAATACGAGCATATTTGCGCAGAAATCAAAAAACGGATGGCTCCCGGAGTACAATGCACCGTACACAACACAATCTGCAGGCAAGTTGCCGGCAGACACTCAAAACTTGCGGAATTTGCACGTTCTCACAATGTTATCATATTTGTGAGCGGCAAAGAGAGTTCCAACGGAAAAGTTTTATATGATTTATGCAAAACCGCAAACCCACGCTCATACACCATCCAAAGTCTTAAACAAATTGATAAAGAATGGTTTAAGGACAATGACACCATCGGGATATGCGGGGCCACCTCCACCCCTAAATGGCAGCTGGATGCAGCATCTAAATTTTTGAAAATAAGCCTAAATAACTATATTTGCGGCAAATTTTACACATTGATATATGGCAACTACAGGAGATTTTAAGAACGGAATATTTTTCCTATTTAACGAGCACCCTTGCCAGCTGGTTTATTTCCAGCACGTTAAGCCGGGCAAAGGAAACACTATCGTGAGAACAAAGTTTAAAGATTTAAACACCGGCAAACTGTTGGAACACACTTATGGCGCTGGCGAGCGCATAGACCTTGTATCTGTGGAGAGAAGACCATACCAGTTCCTTTATAAAGACGATACGGGCTACAACTTCATGCATAAAGAAACTTATGAGCAAGTACATCTGAATGAGGATTTTGTAGATAACGCAGACCTTATGAAAGAGGGACAAGATGTTGAAATGATGGTTTGGGCAGACAAAGAGGAGATTCTTACATGCGAGCTTCCTCAGTTTGTAACTCTGCAAGTCACTTATACAGAGCCCGCTGTGAAAGGCAACACATCTACCAACGCTTTAAAAGAGGCAACATTGGAGACCGGAGCAAAAATTATGGTTCCGCTGTTTATCAATGAAGGTGAAAAAATCAGCATCAAGGTAGAAGACCGCTCATACGGAGAGAGAGTAAAGGAATAGGAAAAATGCTTACCTTTAAGTCCGCAATCAGGAGTAATCCGGTTGCGGATTTTTTTTTATCACGACAGACCGGCCTTACCAAACACAAAATCTGTCGGGAGCTTTAAAAACCTTATTTTTAGATACTTAAGACCTTATGAAAAAATTATTTTTATCAGTCATTGTTTTGGCAACCGTTATTTCTCTTTGCGGCTGCAAACCAAAAATGGTATTGAACGCAGACGGAACCGCTAAAATAGATAACAGCCTTCTGGATGATATGATAGAGAACGGAAAGTTTGCAAAAGCAAAAAAGATTATTGCCAAAGAGCTGGCTATGAGCAATCTGTCAGACTCAACAAAAATGGCAATCAATTTTGAGACGGAAAAAATGAACCGCATTGCGCTGGAATTTAACCAGACTGATTCAACGGTCCTGCCATACATCAGAAAATATATTCCGGATGTAACGGATAAACAAATCCGCGAGTGGAAAAAGAGCGGAGCCCTTGAGTGCAAGGTAATTGACGGCAAGACTTTCTACTTTAAAAAGGCTGCAAGAAATTTGTTCCGCATAGATACCGTTGCCAAAAAAGCTTTTGAAAAAGTTGAAGGGCCGGAGCAAGGCTTGGATAAATTTTTAAGTAATTACCTGCAGGGAGTAGTAAGTGCAGCAAAAAAACCGATGCCTATAACTGACCCTCAAACAGCAAGTTATGTAGAACCGGTTACTATGACTTTACATTTTTCCATGGAGGTTGACCCTGATGCAGTTCCAGCCGGAGAAACTGTCCGCGTATGGCTGCCCTATCCTAGGGTGACGCCAAAATATACAAACGTAAAATTGCTTAGCGTATCTCAGCCGGACTATAAACAATCACCGGTTTCTAACTTGCGCAGCTCTCTTTACATGGAGAAAGTTTCCAACGGAAAAGACACCCTTAAGTTTGGATATGACATCACGCTTACATCATATAACCAGTACTTCACTTTTGATCCGCGCAACATTAAACCTTATGATGTGAACAGCAACTTTTACAAGTTCTACACATCTCAAAGAAAACATCACGTAATTTTTACTGACAATATTAAAGCACTGACTGCCAGCATTGTAGGCAAAGAGACAAACCCTTACCAGAAAGTTTTGAAAATCTGGAGCTGGATAAACAAGCATACTGTTTGGGCAGGCGCAAGAGACTACTCTACAATACCAAACATTCCTGAATATGTTCTTGCAAACAAGCACGGAGATTGCGGAGAAGTTTCACTTCTTTTCATCACGATGGCCCGCTGCGCCGGTGTTCCTGCAAGATGGCAGAGCGGATGGATGCTGCATCCGGGAGATATAAACCTGCATGACTGGGCTCAGGTCTATTATGAAGGAATCGGATGGGTTCCTGTAGATCAGTCATTTGGCTTTGTAACCAATAAGAATGAAGATGTGCATTTATTCTACAGCAGAGGGCTTGACGCATTCAGATACATAGTCAATGATGAATACGGAGACAGAGCTCCACTATACCCTGCAAAAATTTATCCTCACTCAGACGAGGTTGATTTCCAGATGGGTGAAGTAGAGTGGAAAGGCGGCAATGTTTACTACACCAAATGGGGTTCATCCATGAAAGTAGATTACATTAGCCCTGCATTCAACCCTGCAGATACTTACAAATAGGATTGCTACTTGAGGACTTTTCAAAAGACGAGCGGCAAAGCCGCGAGTCCGCGCCGGAGGCGCGTGCCTCCTCGCGCGGCAGCGCGTCAAACCACAATGCAATGCGCTGCTTTGTAGCGCATTGCTCTGCATGCGAGCAAAGCGAGCATGCAAAAGCAGCAAACTAAATACCAATTCAATGGATAAGCAACAGCTGGAAAATATCTGGGAACAGGCAAAGAGCATCAAAGAAGACGAAGCGCTTCAATGGCTTGTGCGTCAAACGCACACGCGGACAAACCACGCCCGCATGCTGGTTGGTGCGGAGGAGGGTGCATTCTTGGAGTTGTTTGTGCAACAGGTTAAGGCACAAAGGGTTCTTGAGCTTGGAACTTTTACGGGTTACTCCGCCATTCGGCTTGCAAGAGGCGGTGCGCATGTTGATGCAGTTGAAATAAATGATGAACTGGAGGATTTAATCAGGAATGGTTTTGAGCGTGCAGGAGCAACAGATAAGATTGATTTGCATTTTACCGATGCAAAAATTTTTCTTAAAGAGTTGCATGAGCAAATAAAATTGGCAGACACAACTGTCGGGAATAAAAAATTGTATGACATTGTTTTCATTGATGCCAACAAAAGAGAGTATCCTGAGTATTATTCATTAGTTTTTCCGCTTGTTAAAGAAGGAGGCTATATTCTGGCAGACAATGTGTTATGGAGCGGCAAGCTAGAGGAGGCGCTGCAGAAACAAGAGGCGCAGGAGATAAAAACTGAAGAAATTAAACCAGATATTTTGAAACTTGATGCGCAAACTTCCGGTATTGTTGAATTTTATCTCACTGCAAAAAATGACCAGCGGGTAGAGTTTATCACTCTTCCTATTCGCGACGGATTATCTATTATAAGGAAGAAATAGTTAAGCAGCCAGCGAATTATGAAAAAGTCCTCAGGTAACATGTTATTTTGTACCTTTGCAACATGTTGATAATAATCTCATTTATTGCAGCAATTGTGCTGCTTATTGTTTCAATTTCCAAGTGGAAAATTCATCCTTTTCTTGCCCTTATGGGTATTAGTCTTTTGCTGGCTATTGTACTTAAACTGCCGTTGGATACTATTCCGGATATTATTGGAAAAGGATTTGCGGCCACCTTCACCGGCATTGGAATTGTCATCATCCTTGGGATGCTGATTGGCAGCATATTAGAGGCAAGCGGCGCTGCAATAAAGCTTGCAGATGTAGTAGTTAAAACCGTCGGGAAAAAACACCCGGAACTGGCCATGTTGATTATGGGATTCATTGTTTCAATCCCCGTTTTCTGCGACAGCGGATTTGTGATTATGAACCCTATCCGCAAAGCTATGAGTCGTAAAACCGGCGTATCACCCATATCAATGGCCGTTGCTCTTGCAGCAGGACTTTACTGTTCTCATGTTTTTATTCCGCCAACGCCGGGTCCTATAGCAGCGGCCGGCTTTCTGGGAGTTGAAAACAATTTGCTGAGTATCATAGGTTTAGGAACGTTAATTTCTGTTCCTTGTTTGATTGTAGCCTATTTTTATGCAAGATATATTGGAAAGAAAACGCACTCATCAGAGGAATCTGCCGTTGCCTCAGCCGCTGATAATACTGTAAATTACAATGATTTACCATCAGGGTGGGCGGCATTTGCCCCTATCATTATCCCGATAGTTTTTATGGCAGCAGGCTCTGTTGCAAGTCTTATCGGCATTGATGCAAACAGCGCAGGAGGGGGCGGATTTCTTTACAAGCTGCTTGTCTTTCTGGGCAAGCCAATAATCGCTCTAACAGCAGGTTTGCTATTTGCGCTGGTGCTGCTTCCATACATAAAAACTCGCGGCGGTTCATTTAGAACTATCACTGAAGATTCTTTAAAAACTGCCGGGCCAATTCTTTTTATCACTGCGGCAGGCGGCGTGCTCGGCGGAGTCATTACCTCCGCAGGTTTTGTGGAATTAATCAAAAGCCACGCATCTGCAATATCATCTATCGGGATACTATTCCCATTCATCATTGCAGCCATTCTTAAAACAGCGCAAGGCTCTTCTACAGTGGCAATTACAACAACAGCCGGAATTATGGGAATGTACTCTAGCGGTTCATCCATGATGGCAGCGCTTGGACTGACGTCTCCGCTTGCTGCAGTTCTTACCGTACTCGCAATAGGCGCAGGCGGCATGACTGTTTCCCATGCAAACGATAGTTACTTTTGGGTTGTCACAAGCTTTAGCGGACAGGACACAAAAACGGGTTACAAAACACAAACCGTCTCCACGCTCCTTCTTGGCTTGACAGCAATTACAACAATTGTGATTTTAAAGAGCGTGCTTTTATAACCGCGTGTTTATCAAAGATTTTTACAAAGTTGTGGCACAACATGTAAAAAAGGTAAGATAATCTGTAATTTATATAATTGCAGAGATGAAATACCATTTACTTTTGCTGTTGATAATTTGATTGTATGTTTATTATGAGAAAGATATTTTGCATTTTGCTGTCCGGCTTTGTCCTGCTTGCTGCTTCATGCGCAGGCAAAATTTCAAAGGATCAATCAGTTGATATTGAAAAGAATACAAATAATTTAAAAAAGGATAATATAAAAAATAAAAATAATATGGGCGCACAACAAAAAGTACTAGTAGCCTATTTTTCTCATGCAGGAGAAAATTACAGCGTAGGCGTTATCAAAAAAGGCAATACAAAGATTATAGCGGAAATGATTGCAAATCAGATGCATGGAGATTTGTTTGAAATGATGCCAGTAAATGATTATTCAAGTAATTATAAGGTTTGCGTAAAAACTGCAGCAGAGGAGAAGAGACAAAATGCAAGGCCGGCATTAAAAAGCGATACAATAATTGAGAGCTATGATGTGATTTTTATAGGGTACCCAAATTGGTGCGGGGATATGCCAATGATTGTATATACATTTTTGGAAAAGCACAACTGGCAAGGGAAAACAATAATACCCTTCTGCACAAATGAAGGCAGCGGACTATCTGACACTGAGCACAGTATAGCAAAGAGTTGCAAGGGTGCAACAACTCTCCCCGGACTCTCCTTAAGGGGGGCAGTAGCGCAGAATGAACAGGAAAAAGCGCTACAGCAAGTAACCAGCTGGCTTAATAAGTTAGGATTTTAGTTATTCAAACACCAGCATGGACATGCGGTTCCACTTAAGGACCTCTTTGGCTACCGATTGGATTTTCTCCGGCGTTACCGCATTTATTTGACGGACAGTCTCTTCCAGCGGACGAATTTTTCCTGAAACCAGAAGTGATTTGCCCATAGTGAGACATTGTGATTCCGCATTATCGTTCCCAATCAGCAGCTGCCCTATCAATTGTTTTTTTGCGGCAGCAAGTGCGCGCGCAGAAATCTTTTTTGTCACGGCAAGCTCCAATTCTTTTTTAATCAGAGTAATACACTTTTTAAAGAAGGGTTTGTCACAACCAAAATAAATTGAGAATGCTCCGGTATCCTGATACAAAATGTAATTTGCCTCAACTGTATAAACCAGCGCATTCTTCTCACGCAGAGATAAATTCAGCCTTGAGTTAGATGCCGGACCGCCCAAAATATTTGTCAGCAGAGAGAGCGCCATTTTCTTATCTTTCTCATACACAGAGTATGCAGAGCATCCAATTATGCAGTGGACTTGTCTAAGTTTTTTCTGAACAGTTTCATTGAATTTTTTGCCTGCGGCTAATGCCTTTGCAGCAGCAGCTTTTGCATCAGTAGCTTGCGCAAATGCAGGCTTGTTGTCACCTGCCTTTGCAAACTCAGCGGCTCCAACAGGCTCTGACGCAGCAACAACCTTGAGCGCACTTGCAGGCCGCCACTCATGCAGCATAGATTCAACCTCAGCTGCAATCTCCTGAGCGTCAAAATTCCCTGCAATTGTAAAACTCATATTGCCAGGGGTAAAATACTTTTTCAAATTATCTCTAAGCACTGCAGAGGTAATCGGTTCTATTGTCTTTTTCTCCCCCAAAATCGGAAACCCCAGTTTGCTTCCTGCAAAAAGTTTTGATTCAAATGTGTCATATATTTGCTCGGACGGAGAATCCAGATATGTTATAATTTCATCATAAACAACCGTTTTCTCCTTCTTAAGTTCATCTGTCGGGAACTTGGAAGAAAAAGCTATTTCAAAAAGAAGAGATATCGCTTTCTTTATATCCTGATTCAGCACAGTAGAATACACTACTATTCTCTCTTTTGTGGTGAAAGCGTTAAGCTCTCCGCCAACTTTTTCCAATGTGCTGTTAATTTCTATAGAATTTTTACGCGCAGTACCCTTAAATAGCATGTGCTCCGTAAGATGCGCGAGTCCGTTATATTTTTCCTCTTCATTGCGCGTTCCAAATTTTGTGCTTAACGCACAGTATGCAACCGGCGATGTCGTTTTTTTAAATGCAAAAAGCAGTTTTTCCTTGTTCATGATGTGGTTCCTAAATAGCCGTCCAAAACGGTCCGCAAAATTAGAAAATATTCTTACTTTTGTGGTATATGGAAAAGTTTATTGTTTCTGCAAGAAAATACCGTCCGGCCACATTCTCTACACTGATTGGCCAAGACAGCATAGCTACTACGCTTAAAAATTCTATTAAGCGCGGGCAACTTGCTCACGCATACCTGTTTTGCGGCCCCAGGGGGGTGGGAAAAACAACAACCGCAAGAATATTTGCAAAGACCATAAACTGCATGAATCCCGGCCCCGATATGGAGCCTTGCGGAGAGTGCGAATCTTGCAAATCTTTTGACGAGGGACGCTCTTATTGCATTCATGAACTGGATGCTGCGTCAAACAACTCTGTTGATGATATCCGCTCTCTTACGGAAAAAGTAATGATTCCTCCTCAAATTGGAAAATACAGCGTTTACATCATAGATGAGGTTCACATGCTCTCCACTGCAGCGTTCAATGCATTTCTTAAGACACTGGAAGAGCCGCCTGCGCACGCAATTTTCATTTTGGCCACCACGGAAAAACAAAAAATTATTCCAACAATTTTAAGCCGCTGCCAGGTCTTTGATTTCAATAGAATTTCCATTCCTGATATTGTAAAAAATCTTAAGGAAATAGCTGTAAAAGAGCAGGTCACGATAGATGATGAATCTCTTCATGTCATTGCCCAAAAAGCAGACGGAGCAATGAGAGATGCCCTGACTTTGTTTGACCAGGTTGTGGCATTCTGCGGGAATGAAGTAAAATATGAAGAGGTCATAAAGAATCTGAATGTTCTTGACTACGACTATTATTTCCGTCTGACAGATCTTGCGCTTAACGGAGATTTTGCAAACTCTTTGGTGCTGTTTGATGACGTCTTGCGCAAAGGATTCAATGCATTGTATTTTGTTGGAGGCTTGGGGAATCACCTGCGTAACTTGTTGGTTTGCAAGGAGAGCGCATCTGCAAAACTTTTGGAAGTTTCCCCTGCGCTGGAGAAAAAATATATTGAGCAGGCACAGAAGTGCCCGTTGAAATTCTTGTTCAATGCACTTGCCTCAACAGAAAAATGTGAGGGCGAGTTTAACCGCAGCGGGAATCAGCGGTTGTTGGTTGAGTTTATGCTTGTACGCATCAGCCAGATTACCGGTGCCAAGCCCGTTGCTCAACCTGTTGCTCAACCCGTTGCAGCTCCTGCTACAGAACCTGTTGCAGCCGCTGAGCTTAAAGTCGCTAGCGCTCCATGCGCTCAGTCGGCTGAACAGAGTTCTTCCGCAGCCGCAACACCTGCAGAACAACCTGCGCAGGCAGGCGCAACTGCAGCAACAGCTCAGCCGGCTACAGAGCAACCCGCGCAGGCAGGCGCAACTGCACCTAGCGAGCGCATGGGAGCAGAGCGCAGCTCTGGCGACCTTAAGCGAGCAGGTGACAGTCAGCCTGCCGCAGAACAACCTGCAGAACAACCCGCACAAGCAGGCGCAACTGCAACAACAGCTCAGCCGGCTACAGAGCAACCCGCACAGGCAGGCGCAACTGCACCTAGCGTAGCTACTGCAGAACCTGCAAAAGCAGTTGCAACTGAGTCCAGCGAGCGCATGGAGCGCAGCGACTTTAAGCGAGCGGACTCCAGTGCAACTGCAGCAACAGCTCAGTCGGCTGAACAGAGTTCTCCCGCAGCCGCAACACCTGCAGAACAACCTGCAGCAGAACAACCCGCACAAGCACAGCCTGCTACAGAGCAACCCGCCGCAGCACAGCCTGCAGCAGCGCCAGCACCAGAACCAGCCAAGGCAGCCGGTGGCATAAGCATTGCATCACTAATGGCAAAAGCCAAACAGGAAAACACAACAGCTGCGGTGCCTGAAAAGCAGCTAGACTTCATGGGACCTTCTGAACAAGAGAAAGTTACAATAGAGAAAGTTAAAGAAGCGTGGGAGAAATTAGCGGCAGAATACTCCACAAAATATCCTACGCTCATTAGATTTGCGGCAACTATAAAAAATACCGTCCCGGTTTTGGAAGAGGATAATCTCACAATAGATTTTCTTGTAGGCAACAGTAGTCAAAAAATGTGGATAGAGAAAAATGCCGGCAAGCAAATGGCGGAATTTCTCAGGAAAAATTTAAAGAATAACAAAGTTCATCTTGCCGTAAAAATAAAGACACAAGAACAGATTGGCAAAAAACTGTATATGCCTGAAGAACAGGAATCTTATCTTAAAAAGAAAAATTCCGAGGTTGGAGAATTAAAGGATGATCTGGGACTTGAATTGAAATAATATTATGCGTTTACGTTGTACAAATCTTATAAAAAAATACGGACTTAGGACCGTTGTCAAGAATGCCTCTTTTGATGTTCAGCAAGGAGAAATTGTTGGACTTCTTGGTCCAAACGGAGCGGGCAAGACAACAAGTTTTTATATGATTACCGGTTTGATAAAGCCAAACGGAGGTAAAATTTTCCTTGATAATGAAGATATTACAACTCTTCCAATGTACAAAAGAGCGCAGAAAGGAATCGGATATCTGGCACAAGAGGCATCTGTTTTTAGGAAGTTGAGCGTGGAGGATAATATTAGATCTGTTATGGAACTCTCTGATTTATCAAAAGATGAGCAGAATCAAAGAGTTGAGCAGTTAATTAAAGAGTTCTCTCTGGAAAAAGTCCGCAAAGAGTATGGAATTCAGTTGAGCGGAGGAGAGAGAAGAAGATGTGAAATTGCAAGGGCTTTAGCAATAGACCCAAAATTCATTTTACTTGATGAGCCTTTTGCCGGAGTCGACCCTATTGCCGTTGAAGACATCCAGCACATTATTTCTGCCCTTAAGACAAAAAACATAGGCATTATCATTACAGACCACAATGTCTATGAGACACTTGCAATTACAGACAGAGCATATCTTCTGTATGAAGGAAGCATTCTGTACAGCGGCACTCCGGAAGAACTTGCAAGCAATCCCGATGCGCGCCGCAAATATCTTGGTACCAACTTTGACCTTAGAAAAGCCGTCCTTCATGACAAAAAAGATGAGGAAGGAAATCCTATTCCCGACACTGGAAACGAGGGTCGCTACGGGTCAGCTCCAACAGAGACTCCAAAGGAGACGAAAGAAGAGGCTAATAATCGCCAAAATAAGAAATTTAGCGCAGATGATTATTATGACTCAAAGTTCTCAGAAAAAGCAGAAAAGCTTGAAAAAGAGTAATTAATACACAAACGCATTCAAACCGGACGGATTTACCCGCCCGGTTTTTTTTGTCCTTTTTTACCTATTAAGACAAAACATGTTCAAAAGTGGTGGAGAAATTGTGGATAATTTTGGAAATAAGTGTAAAAAAGTGGAAAATTTTTCGTTACTTTTGCAATGTTGATTTTCTAATCAAAAAAACAGAAGCAGATGGTAAAATTTATTGGTGAATTTGAGGTTAAGCTGGATGACAAGGGAAGACTTGTTGTTCCGTCTGCTTTTAAGAGTGCCATGACTAAAGACCTGCTAAAGCAGGAAGCCATAGAAGCTGCTGCAATTGGCAGAAAACTAGATGATTCTGATGACAAGGAGATTGAACTTTCCTTTGTAGTTAAAAAAGATCTGTTTGCAAATTGTCTGGATATGTATCCTTACGAGGAGTGGGAGAAAGAATCCGAGCAGGTAAAAAACAAACTAAATTTCTTTAACGAGGAACACGCAAAGTTCTGGCGCGAGTACATGAAAGGCAGGGCATCCGTTACAGCCGACTCTAAATTCGGAAGGATAATGATTCCAAAGAATATTCTCTCTAGCATAGGAATAAAAAAAGAAGTTGTCTTTGCCGGCAACGACCACAAGATTGAAATTTGGGCAAAAGAGAAGTACGGCAATGACCAGATGTCCCATTCAGACTTCATAAAGCTGACAGAGAAGATTCTAGGTTGAGGATTATTTAAAACCTAAAAATATGCCTGCATACCACAAACCAGTTATGCTGAGCGAAAGTGTTTCTGCGCTCAACATTGATTCAAAGAAAAACGGAGTATTTGTTGATGCCACTCTTGGCGGCGGCGGCCACACAAAAGAGATTCTGCGTCAGCTAGGAGCAAAGGGAATGCTGATTGCTTTTGACAAAGATTCAGATGCAATTGCAAACGCACCAAAAGACAAAAGAGTAATTCCCATCCACAATAATTTCAGGTTTGTGGAAAACTTTGTCAAATACCTTGGAATCAATAAAGTAGACGGTATTCTTGCAGACCTTGGAGTGTCTTCTCATCAATTTGATACTCCCGACAGAGGGTTTTCATATAGGTTTGACTCTCCGCTTGATATGAGGATGAACAAACTGGCAAAGCACAATGCGGAGTGGGTTGTAAACAACTACAAACAAGAAGATTTGGAGAAAATTTTCCGCGAGTACGGAGAATTGGAGAATGCAAGAAAAATTGCTGAGCTGATTTGCACTGCCCGTACAAGATGCAAGATTATGACAACAGGAGATTTATGTAAAATTCTTGCACGCCTGTATAATCAAAAAACCGAGAAGAAATTTTTAGGTAAAGTTTTCCAAGCACTTAGAATTGAGGTAAATATGGAGATGCGCGCATTAGAAGATTTTCTTGCCGGAGCAATGCAGGTTTTAAATCCGGGCGGCAGACTTTCCGTTATAACCTATCACTCTTTGGAAGACAGGGCCGTCAAGAATTTCATAAGGTCATACAAGGATAACGGTGTTTTTGAGAGCGTTACAAAAAAACCTCTTACGCCTTCAGATGAAGAACAGGGTGAAAACGCCAGAAGCCGCAGTGCAAAATTGAGAATAGCAGAGAAGAGATAACCTGTCGAGATAAAAATTAAAAAAGAAGAGAGCAGAATGGCTTCAAACTTTAACATAAGAAGAGATTTGCTGGGAGGACAGTTCCTGTCTAAGAAAAAGATGGCGGGACAGTGGCTGTTTATACTTTACATCTTCTTTTTGATTTTAATATACATAACTGTAAATCTGGGTATTGAGAGTACGCAACTGGCTCAGAGCAAAAATCAGAGAGAGTTAAAGAATTTGAAGGCGGATTACACAAGCAAGGCTGCAAAACTACAGTACCAGAGCAAAAGAGGAGAGATAGAACAAAGATTGCTGGACGGAGGTTCCACATTAAAAAGCCCGGAGAAACCGGCATACAGAATAAAGGAAGAGTAAACTAAATGGAGAGAAATGACTTAATATTCAAAAGAATAGCATCGCTTTATCAGCTATTCATTCTGGTGGCGCTCTGCGTCATTGGAAGAATTGTCTATCTCCAGTTTATCAACCCTACTGATGTTAAAGACACAGATATTTCTTACAGAGATGAAGTAATTGAGGCGGTAAGAGGAGACATACTTGCAGAGGACGGAAGACCGCTTGCAACCAGCGTTCCCTATTACAAAATCAGAATTGACTGTACTGTTGCAAGCCCGGATACTCTTAAAAAATATATTGACGGTCTGAGCAAGAATCTTGCTGAATTCTACGGAGATAGAACGGCCGGACAATATAAGGCTTACATACTTGACGGAAGGAGAAAAGGAAAGAGATATCTGGCTTTGGGAAACAGACTGGTAGATTATTCAGAACTGAGCCAGATTAAAAAATTCCCTCTTTTCAATAAAGGAGCCAACAGAGGAGGAATCATTGTAGAGGAAAAATACAAGAGAAACAATCCTTATGGAAGACTGGCTTACAGAACAATAGGATTTATCAACACAGAAGGTGTAGGTGTTGGCATTGAGGGAACTTGGGATTACTATTTGAAAGGAACGCCGGGACATCAAATTGTTCAAAGGATGCTAGGCGGGGAGTGGATACCTGTTAATACAAATCAAAATATTGCTCCGCAGGACGGATATAATATTAGGACAACAATTGATGTAGATATTCAGGAGGCCGTGGAAAACGCTCTAAAAGACCAGCTTGCAAAGGGAGGCAATGTAGACGGAGCAACCGCAATTGTAATGGAGACAAAAACAGGAGCTATAAGGGCGGTTGCAAATATGAAGAATGACGGCAAGGGCGGATTTGATGAATCATACAACTATGCAATTGGAGAGGCGAGTGAACCCGGGTCTGTTTTGAAGCTTGTAACATTAGTCTCTCTTTTGGAAGATGGATATGTTACTCTTGAAACCCCGGTGGATGCAGGCAACGGACATTTTAGCTATGGCGGTCATGTTTTTTCTGATAGCCACGGAGGACTGGGAATGATAAACGTGCTTAAGGCATTTGAGCATTCATCCAATGTTTGCTTTGCAAAACTTGCAGTACAGTTTTACCAAAATAATCCTAAAAAATTTGTGGACAGGATTCAAAACATGAAACTGGGAGAGAGATTTCACCTTGATATTCAGGGAGAAGCGCCTGCCACAATTTATTCTCCCGATGATGCAATGTGGTCTGCATCTACATTGGCGTCAATGGGATTTGGATACGGTATGTTGATAACACCGCTTCATACATTAACATTCTACAATGCGGTAGCAAATGATGGAAAGATGATGAAGCCCTATTTTATAGAGGATTACGAGAAAGACGGAGAGGTTGTAAAACTATTTAAACCTCAGGAAATTAGCGGTTCCATTTGCTCTAAAGAGACTGCACTCAAGGCAAAGATTGCTTTAAGAGGAGTTGTAACTGAGGGAACAGGCAGAATGTTAAACAATCCAAATTATGAAGTAAGCGGCAAAACAGGCACAGCCAGAAGGGCTTACGGTGGCAAGCAAGGTTATGAGAAAAACGGCATGAGAAGATACCAGGCTACTTTCTGCGGATTCTTCCCTTCCTCTGATCCTATTTACACAGCCATCGTGATTCTATATTCAGGCGATACTCCGGGTAACTTCTACGGAGCTTCACAGGCAGGTCCGGTGTTTAAACAAATTGCAGATTTTATTTATGCAAATTCTCCAGAGTGGAATAAAGTTTTGGATGGGAAGTTTATTGCTCAGAGCGGAAAACATCCAAGCATTGCAAAGGGAAGAGCATCAGCCAGCAAGATTGCAGTTGAAAGTTTGCCAATATCAAATAAAAACGTGCTGCTTGGCAAATTGGAGGGACATAAATGGGTTGATTTTAAAGCAGATAGCTCATCCATTTTCCCAGTCAGCTTTCCAATTTACAAAGATTCTCTTGTGGATGTGACAGATATGGGATTGAAGGATGCTGTCTTTGTTTTGGAAAATCAAGGATACAAAGTAAAATTTTCCGGTAGCGGAAGGATTGTAGCACAGAGTCCGGCATCCGGAACACATGCTCCAAAAAACACAATTATTAATTTACAATTGACCAACAATGAAACTAGGTGATTTATTAAACGGCGTTAAAGTAATAAGAGAGTTTCTTGGACCGGAGGAACTTTCTCAGGGCACTGCGGCATGCAGTGTTGCAAACGCAGTCAACGTTAGCAAGGTGACGGCAGACTCCAGAACATGCAAGCGCGGTCATCTGTTTATTGCTGTTAAGGGCGCTGACGCAGACGGACACAGATATATAGGCAAGGCTATAGATGCCGGAGCACAATATATTGTATGTGAGAACATTCCAGAAGATGAGGAGATTGCGGTCAAAGCGGGAAAAAGAGAGGATATAACTTACATAGTTGTGGAAAACGGCAGAGAGGCTGAAGCAAAAATTGCCGCCAACTATTATGATAACCCTTCACATGCGCTTAAGCTTGTGGGAGTTACCGGGACAAACGGAAAGACTTCAATTGCCACTCTTCTGTACAATATGTTTACAACTCTTGGATATAAGTGCGGACTGATTTCTACCATTGCAAACTACATAGGACAGGAAAAGTTCCCTACCATTAATACAACTCCGGGTCCCATACAGTTAAATGCACTTATGGATCAGATGGTTGCAAAGGGATGTAAATATTGCTTCATGGAGGTTAGCTCCCACGCAATTGACCAGGGAAGAATTGCAGAGTTAAAATATTGCGGCGGAATCTTTACAAATATTACTCATGATCATTTGGATTATCACAAGACATTTGAGAACTATCGCAACTGCAAAAAGAGATTCTTTGACAACCTTCCTTCAGATGCATTTGCTCTAACTAATATTGATGACCGCAACGGAGAATACATGATACAGAACACTAAGGCTCAAGTACATACATACTCTTGCGGAAATGTAGCGGATTTTAAAACAAGAATTTTGGAGCAGAGCATAGAAGGCATGCAGCTTAATATTAACGGTACAGATGTTTGGTGCAATTTTATTGGAGTTTACAACGCAGAAAATCTTACGGCCGTTTATGGAACAGCAATGCTTCTTGGCGCTCCGCATGATGAAGTAATAAAAATTATGAGTACTCTTCACTCCGTAGCAGGACGCCTGGAGTACTTCAAAGGAAAAGATAACGTAATTGCAGCGGTGGATTATGCACACACTCCTGATGCATTGGAGAATGTGCTTAAAACCCTGCAAGCCCTTAAGCCTAAGGGAGATTTGATTTGCGTCTTTGGATGCGGCGGGGACCGTGACAAAACTAAGAGACCGGAGATGGGAGCTATTGCCGGCAAGTACGCAACCAAGATTTTTGTGACAAGTGATAATCCACGCAGTGAAGATCCAATGATGATTATTCAAGACATCAAGGCGGGAATGGATAACGATGCAAGAGCAAAAGCAGATTTTATTCCCGACAGACTTGAGGCAATTCGCAGCGCGGTTATTACGGCGCAGCCAAACTCTTTGATTTTGGTTGCGGGCAAAGGGCATGAGGATTATCAAATCATCTGCGGAGTTAAGCACCACATGGATGACAGAGAGACAGTTCAAAAGGCATTTAAAGAGAGAGAAAATTTAAGTTAAATAACTGTCGGGATTAAGAAAATTTAGAAAGCATGATATATCATTTGTTTCAGTGGCTTCAGGCGCAAGGAATTGATTTCCCAGGCGTTAACCTTGTAAAGTTCATTACCTTCAGGGCGCTTGTGGCAACTATGACCTCTTTAATAGTTGCACTTTGGATTGGACCGGCAATAATCCGCCGCCTGCAAAAAAAACAGATTGGCGAGACTATCAGAGACCTTGGTCTGGAAGGACAGCTTGCAAAAAAAGGAACCCCTACCATGGGCGGCACAATAGTACTTCTTTCTATCCTTGTTCCGGCTCTGCTATTTGGAGACTTGACAAATGTCTATGTTATACTTTTAATACTCACCACGGTTTGGCTTGGACTCATTGGATTTCTTGATGATTCAATAAAAGTATTTAAGAAAGATAAAGAGGGACTTAAAGGCAAATATAAAGTTTACGGACAGGTCTCTTTGGGTTTGATAGTTGGAATCGTATTATGCTTTAGCAATAAGGTTGTTATAAGGCAGCATGTATCTGCCAACGAGCCTGGCGCAAAACCGGTTGTAGTACAGGAAGCCGGAGAGACAAACACATTTTACTATAAAGATATAAAGAGTACAACCACCACTATTCCATTTGTAAAACACAATGAGTTCAAATATTCATGGCTTGCTCCGGGACACGGAAAAGTAAAAGACTTGATGACAAACATTGTCTATATAATCATAGTAATATTTATCATAACGGCCGTTTCTAATGGGACAAATTTGACGGACGGCATGGACGGACTTGCCACGGGAATCTCTGCAATTGTAGGAACTACACTTGGCATTCTTGCGTATGTATCCGGTAATGCAATATACTCTAACTATTTGAGTATAATGTATATACCTAATGCAGGAGAAGTTGTGATTTTCATGGCCGGATTTATTGGAGCATTGATAGGATTTTTATGGTTCAATGCCTACCCTGCTCAAGTCTTTATGGGGGACACCGGGTCTCTTGCAATTGGAGGAATTATTGGAGTTGCTTCTCTATTGATTAGAAAAGAGCTGCTTATCCCAATCTTCTGCGGAATTTTCTTTGTGGAGAGCTTGAGCGTAATAATGCAGACAACATATTTTAAATATACAAAGAGAAAATACGGAACAGGAGTAAGATTGTTCAGAATGAGTCCATTGCATCATCACTATCAGAAAGAGAATCCTGATGCGGTCTTCCAATATCCTCACCATATTTACCCTGAGGCAAAAATTACAGTAAGATTTTGGATTGTAGCAATATTGCTTTGCGCAATTTCCATAATCACTTTAAAGATAAGATAGACACAATATTATAAAGACATAACTGTCGAGATTAAAAAATTATCAATATGGCAAAACAAAGACTTGTAGTACTTGGAGGAGGAGAAAGCGGAGTTGGCTCTGCTGTCCTGGGAAAAGTGAAAGGACTGGATGTGTTCTTGTCTGACAGCGGCCAAATTAAGCCCGACTTCAAAAAGACTTTGGAACAATTTGATATTCCGTTTGAAGAGTGCGGTCATACTAAATCCGCCATACTCAATGCAGATGAGGTTGTTAAGAGCCCGGGCATTCCGGAGGATAACCCGCTTGTGCTTTTAATTAAAGAGAACAGAATCCCAATTATTTCTGAGATAGAATTTGCGGGACGGTATGATACTGCAAAGAAAATTTGCATAACAGGAAGCAACGGAAAAACAACAACTACTTCCCTAATTTATTACATGCTGAAAAATGCGGGACTTAATGTTGGACTTGCCGGTAACATTGGTAAAAGTTATGCTTATCAAGTAGCTACGGAAAAGTTTGATTATTACGTAATTGAACTTAGCAGTTTTCAATTGGACGGCATGTATAAATTCAAAGCCGATATTGCAATTTTGATGAACATCACCCCTGATCATCTGGACAGATATGAATTCAAAATGCAAAATTACGTCAACGCAAAATTCAGAATTACGCAAAATCTTACAAAGAAAGAGTGCTTTGTATTTTGCTCAGATGACCCTATCACTGCAAAAGAACTTGATAAAATAGTTCTTACCGCAAAGAAACTTCCTTTTACTCAAAAAGAGAAAGTTGAACAAGGCGCATTCATAGATGAAGATAAGCTTTATGTAAGATATGAGGATGATGAGTATTCTATGTACATGAAGGAGCTGGCTTTGCCGGGCAAGCACAATTTGTATAATCAAATGGCTGCCGCAATTGCAGCAAAAGTTGTAGATATTGACAACAAAGTCATAAGAGAATCTTTGATGTCATTTCAGGGTGTTGAGCATAGGCTGGAAAAAGTTCTGACCGTTAAAGGTGTTCTGTATGTTAATGATTCAAAAGCTACTAACGTAGACGCCGCATGGTATGCCCTGGACAGCATGACAACTCCGGTTGTATGGATTGCAGGTGGAAAAGATAAAGGCAATGATTATTCTCAGCTTTACGATTTAGTTAAAAACAAAGTCAGGGTATTAATCTGTATGGGTCTTCATAATGAGAAATTACATCAGTGCTTTGCAGATAAAGTTGATAAAATAATTGACGTCACTTCTGCAAAAGATGCAGTATCCGTTGCCTACAAATACGCAAAACCCGGAGACACTGTTCTTCTCTCTCCATGCTGCGCAAGTTTTGACTTGTTTAAGAACTACGAGGACCGCGGAGAACAATTTAAACAGGCAGTTAAAGAGCTATAAATTAAAATAATACAATGCTGGGATTCAACATAGATAAGACGCAGGAAGACGTGATGAACAGGCTTCACGGAGACAAGGTAATATGGGTTATCATATTATTCCTGTCCCTGATTTCCATTGCCTTGATTTACTCCTCCAGCAGCTCCCTTGCATTCAAGGAACACACTACCAATTTCTCCTTCCTTATTAAGCAGTTGAAGTTTGTAGTTCTTGGACTTGTTGCGCTTTATATATGTTACAAAATTCCATTGAGATGGTACCGCTTTCTTGCAACTCCTGCTTTATTAGTAAGCATTTTGCTTCTGGCACTTGTACCGGTACTTGGGCAAGAGCTTAACGGGGCAAAGAGATGGCTGAATTTTGGCGGAATTACTTTCCAGCCTACTGAACTTGCAAAAATCACGGTTGTGCTGTACTTGGCAAAAACACTGGAAACCAGCAGTCTGGAAACATTTGGAGAGTTCTTTGTAAAAGTTCTTATCCCTGTGGGAATTGTATGCGTTCTAATTATGATGGGCAGCGTATCAACTGCATTGTTTGTGGGAATACTTTGTATGCTGGTTCTATTTATTGGCGGAGTAAAAAGTTCACATCTTATTAAGACTTTGGGGCTTGCAGGCGGAGCATTAATACTGATTTTCATGTTGCACCTGTCTTTTGGAATATTCCCAAGAATGGATACTGCAACAAGCAGAATAAAGAGATTTTTTAAGAGCGAGGAGGTGACCCAAAACACAATGACGGCGGAGCAAAAGCAGGCAAAAGCGGATGAGACTTTCCAGGCGGATATGGCAAAGATTGCAATATCTTCCGCACCGATTCTTGGAAAAGGTCCGGGGAAAAGCACTCAGCGCTATGTGCTTCCGCATCCTTATTCCGATTATATATACACAATTATTGTTGAGGAATACGGAATATTGGGCGGTTCTTTTGTACTTATGCTATACCTATGGTTTTTGTACCGATGCATCATACTGATGAAAACATGCAAAACGGTCTTTTCATCCATTACCGTGGGAGGACTCGGATTGCTGATAACAATACAAGCGCTGCTGCATATACTTGTAAATGTAGGCATTCTACCAGTAACGGGTCATACGCTTCCGCTTGTCAGCTTGGGTGGCACATCTCTGATAATTTTAAGTTGCGCGTTTGGAATTGTGCTGGCGGTAAGCAGAACAAAGGAATCTAGCATAGGCGCCGCAACTCAACCAGGAATGGCGACTGCTGCACAAACAGAAGCAACGGCCGCAGCGCCGGAGGGAAAAGGAAATAGCGTGGCAGGCGGAGGTAATGAACAGTAATTAAAAGAGTTATTAAAATTAAGAATAATATTAAACAATTGCACAATGGCTGATTTGAGAGTGATAATAAGCGGAGGAGGAACGGGAGGACATATATTCCCTGCCATTTCCATTGCAAACGCAATCAGGGAATTGCGGCCTCAGGCTAAAATTCTTTTTGTAGGAGCATTAGGAAGAATGGAAATGGAAAGGGTTCCCGCAGCCGGATACGAGATTAAAGGTATCCCCGCAAGAGGTTTAAAAAGACCGCTTTACAGTCCGGCAAACATTGGAGTAGCTATTGATTATTTCAGATGCAGAAGCATGGCTAAGAAAATAATCAAAGAGTTCAAGCCAAATCTTGCGGTTGGAGTTGGCGGATATGCCAGCGCTGCAATTGTTAGCGCAGCAGCAAGTTTGGGCATCCCTGTTTTGCTGCAGGAGCAAAATTCATACGCAGGCATTGTGAACAAGGAGAACGGAGGCAAGGCAGATAAAATTTGCGTTGCGTATGACGGAATGGAGAGGTTCTTTCCAAAAGATAAAATTATCCTTACCGGAAACCCAATAAGAAAAGAGATGACAAAATGCACCCCTGAAATGAAAGAGGAGGGTTATAAATTTTATCATCTGGACCCAATGCTTAAGACATTGTTTGTTGTTGGTGGAAGTCTTGGCTGCAGAACATTAAACAACTGCATGAGAAAGGCTATCGCTGAGAATGAAATAGATAATTTCCAGGTAATTTGGCAGTGCGGCAAATATTATAAGAAAGATACTGATGCATTTATGGCTGAGCACAAGTGCAAAAATGTTTATTTCACAGACTTCATCAGCAGGATGGATCTTGCGTTTGCAGCTGCCGACGTTGTAGTAAGCAGAGCCGGAGCAGGCACAATATCAGAGCTTTGCGTGGCCGGTAAATGTACGATATTTGTTCCTTCCCCTATTGTTGCGGAAGACCATCAGACTCATAATGCAATGGCGCTGGTAAATAAAAATGCGGCAGAAATTGTTAAAGACTCAGAAGCGGAAGAAAAACTTATGCCTGCCGTTAAAGCATTGCTTGCATCACCTGCAAAAATAGCTGAATATGAGAAGAATATCTTAACTCTTGCAAAGCCGGAAGCATCCCGCAACATTGCGGAAGAGTGTCTTAAACTTGCAGAAAAAGATGAAGGCAAGGGGGGAGCAACCTCAGCAGACTTGACAGGAAAAGAGGCCAGAAAAGAGTATAAAAATGTTTACTTCATTGGCATCGGCGGAATTGGAATGAGCGCAATCGCAAGGTATTACAAACATGCGGGATGTAACGTAAGCGGATATGACCGCACCCCTAGCGATATCACAAAAGCTCTTGAGGCAGAGGGTATTGCAGTTCACTATGAAGATGAGCCTTCTAAGGTCCCGACAGATAAAGAAAACACTCTTGTAATATATACTCCGGCTGTTCCCGCAGATATGAAAGAACTTGTGAGAGTGAATGAAGGAGGTTATGAGGTTGTTAAACGTTCACGCGCTCTTGGACATATTTCTGCAAATCAAGAATGCCTTGCGGTAAGCGGAAGCCACGGCAAGACAACCACAAGCACCTTGATAGCACATATTTATACCAGCAGCGGCATTGGATGCAGCGCATTTCTTGGGGGAATATCCAAGAACTATGACACAAATCTTTTGCTTAGCAAGAACCCCGTTCTTGTTGCAGAAGCAGACGAATTTGACCGTTCATTCCTTCAGCTGTTTCCACATATAGCCGTTGTAACAGCAACCGACCCAGACCATTTGGATATTTACGGAAACGTAGAAAATATGAGGGCCGCCTTTGCGCAGTTTGCATCTCAAATAGATGCTGGAGGATACTTGGTAATGAAAAGAGGAATTAAATTGGATTTGACAAACGTAAAGGCAAAGGTTGTCACTTACTCTTACCAAGACAAATCGGACTTCTATGCATCTGATATCAAGCCTATTACTGCCGGAGGTAAAAATACGGGACACTTTGACTTTACAATAAATTATCCTAGAGAAATCATAGGAGGAACCGGAAAAATAGAGCACTGCACGGTAGGTGTGCCCGGGTGGGTTTATATAGAAAATTCAATTGCCGCTGCGGCTGTGTCATTGCTGGGAGGAGTTCCCGCAGAAGAGATTAAAAAAGCAATTGCAACATTCAGCGGAGTAAAGAGAAGATTTGACATTCACTATAACTCCCCGGAGATTACCTATATAGACGATTACGCTCACCATCCTCAAGAAATCAGCACAACAATAAGCTCAATAAAAGAGGCATTCCCGGGAAGGAAGCTGACGGGTATTTTCCAGCCACATTTATACACAAGGACTAGAGATCTAGCCCCTGACTTTGCAAAGAGTCTAAGTATGCTGGACTCACTAATTCTTCTGGATATTTATCCTGCAAGAGAGCTTCCTATTCCGGGCGTAACTTCCAAAATCATATTTGACAAAGTTACCGCCGCAGATAAGACAATGATAATGAAAGAAGAGCTTATGGGATTGATGGAGAAGAGATTAGATGAACACAAAATAGACCTGCTTGTAACTTTTGGAGCGGGCAACATAGACAGGTTCATAGAACCAATAACAGAACTTATAGAGAAAAAATACGGAGATAAAAAATAACTGTCGGGAGAAAAATTATGGGGCGCAAAATTTTAATGATATTCATTTACATATGTCTGACGGCGGCACTTGCGGCGTACTTTTGGAGCGCACAATGGCTTGCCAGCCAGAATATTGCAAAGGAACGTTGCCGCGCCGTCCATGTCACTTTGCTAGACAGCTCATTAAATAAATTTGTCTCCAAAAATGAAGTAATAGATATTATCAACAGTTACAACGGCAATGTAATTGGAAAGAGAAACAGTAAAATTAATTTGGGCAACTTGGAGAACTTGCTGAATATGAAGAGCGCCGTAAAGGAGAGTCAAATTTCTCTTACTCGCGACGGCATATTAAATGTCCAAATTAAACAGCGCAAGCCGGTGATGAGAATTGAGACTGAGAACGGAGGATTTTATATTGATGAAGATGCATTTGTATTTCCCCTTATTGAGAAATATACATCCTATGTCCCTATTGCCACGGGATATATTCCAATCTCAATAACTCCGGAAAAGCAAACGCTTAAAGAGATGGACAGCACGGATTGCATACGCAAGCTTTTAAAACTTGGTAAATTCTTGGCTGACAATCCATTCTGGAATGCGCAAATTGAGCAAATATACTTCCAGCAAAACGGGGATGTTGCCATGTATACAAGAGTTGGAAAGCAGAGAATTGTTTTTGGAGATTTAGATAACATACCGCAAAAATTTAAGAAGCTTTACGCTTTTTATAAATACGTTATACCTAATGCAGGATGGGACAAGTATAGTACTGTCAATTTGAAATTTAAAAAACAAATTGTGTGCACGCTTGCCGGACAGGAGAAAGCATGGGATGTGCCTGCGGATACGCTTAAGATAGCAAGCACTGTGGCTCCGGCAGATTCGTCAGAAAACAGTGTTACAACAATAAACTGATTATAAGTAGATTATAAAATATATAAAAAATAAAAATACTGCCTAATTTTTAAAATTATTATGAAGAATTTAATTGCAGCTGTTGATCTTGGAACAACAAAAATTGTTTGCACCGTTGGTGAAAGAACGGCTAATGGAGTAAAGGTAATTGCGTACAGCGAGGTACCATCCAAGGGAATTGAAAGAGGAAGAGTTGTAAACGTTAAACAGGCGCTGATGTCTTTAGCTCCTGCAGTAAAAGCCGTAGAAAATCAGATTGGCAAAAAAGTCAATCAAGTATTTGTTGGCATTGCGGGACAGGATATTAAGTGCGTCAGTCCGGCTCCTTTCCAAATTCAGAGAGAAGAGGCTGAAAAGATGATAAGCCAGCCGGAAATTAACGATATTACAAACAGAATGTATGATTCGCCATTTGAGGATGGATACAAAGTAATTTACGCCGTACCGCAATCATATAATGTAGACAATTACATGAGCGTTAAAGAGGCCGTGGGAATGATGGGAAAAAGCATAGTATCCAGATTTAAGCTGTTCATTGGCAAGGAAAACTCCAAACAGCTGATTAAAAATGTATTACAAATGGATAAGCTTGGTCTTATAGACCTTGTTCTGGAGCCCGTTGCATCAGCAAAGGCAGTATTGACTGATGAAGAGATGGAAGTTGGCGTTGCACTAGTTGACATAGGCGGCGGCACATCAGACGTCATAATAATTCAAGACAATATCATTAGACATGCAGGCATCATTCCATTTGGAGGCAATAGCATCACAGAAGATATTTGCATTGGATGCGGTATTTCTCAAAGACAGGCAGAGAAAATAAAGAGACAGTTCGGATGCTGCTTCAGCGATTATGCAGATGCTAACCAAACAATTTTAATTCAAGGAGTTGGAGGCAGCAATGATAAAGAGATTCAACTTAAGACATTAGCAAAAATTATTCAGGCCAGAATGGAAGAAATTCTAGAAGCAGCTTGCTGGCATATTGAACAGTCAGGATTTAAAGATGCTATAAGAAGCGGCATGGTTTTAACCGGCGGCGGAGCGCAAATTAAAAATATTACAAATCTTGCAAACTATGTTACCGGCATGGAGGCAAGAACGGCATGCCCTACCAGCTATACAATTGATGACACTTCCGTTGACGGAGCAAAAACAACAGCCGCCTCAACCGCGGTAGGTCTTCTTATTCATGGTTTTCAGATGATGGAAGATGAGGCTATTAGCTGTGAAAATTCTGTAATAGAATTCCCGACAGAAGTTGAAGAAGATGAGGTTGAGCCAGAAGTTGTTGCACCTATTGATACGAGAAAGCCAAGATTGAGCAGATGGGGAAGAAAGAGAGAGAAAGAGGCTCCAAAGGCTGAAGAGACTCATGCGCCGGAGGAGAAAAAGAGCGGCAAGAGCAAGAGCGGAGGTCTTCTTGGCGGGTTCTTAAATGGAGCCAATTTGTTCAGCAATAATTTTTCAGATGAGGCATAATCCTTTTATTATTAGAAATTTATAAAATTTATATAACATGGAAGATAACGAGTTTTTTGGACCGGAAAGTTCCGATTACCCAGAGGAGTTTCCTACCAGCAAGCCAATTATAAAAGTAATTGGCGTTGGAGGCGGAGGCGTTAATGTTGTTACAGAGATGTTCCACCAAAATCTTAAGGATGTTGACCTTATGATTTGCAACACAGACGTCCAGTCTCTAGAGTTAAGCCCCGTTGCAGAGAAGATTAAACTTGGCGGCAACCTAGCTAAAGGACTTGGCGCTGGATGTGATCCGGAGCGCGGAAAACTTGCAGCGGAAGCCTCAATACCTGCTATTAAGGATTCACTGTCGGGAAATACAGAAATGGTCTTTATCACTGCATGTATGGGAGGCGGTACCGGAACAGGCGCAGCACCCGTTATTGCAAGGGTTGCAAAAGAGATGGGCAAGCTTACCGTAGCGGTTGTCACAATCCCATTCAGAGATGAAGGAAAAGAAGAGGTTAACAGAGCAATGCAAGGTGTAAAAAAACTTCAGAAAGAGGTTGACAGTCTTTTGATTATTGACAACCAAAAAATCTACAAAGTTTTTGGAGACCTTGCCATGTCAAAGGCATTTAAAAAGGCCAATGAGGTATTAGTCATTGCTGTAAAGAGTATTTCTGAATTCATTACAAAGCCGGGTTTTATCAATGTTGACTTTGCGGATGTTAAAATGGTAATGCAAAACGGCGGAATGGCTATCATGGGAATTGGCGAGGCGGAAGGCACCGATAGAGCGCAAGAAGCTGTCAAACAGGCATTTGAATCACCTCTCCTAAATGACTGCGATTTGTCAACTTGTAAAGGCGTGCTAATGTATGTTTGCTGTTCAGATGATGTTGTTAAAATGTCTGAACTCAACCAGGCGGTTCAGCACGTTGCAAGTTACACCGGCAATGCAAGCAAGTTTAAAAGAGGTATTATCAATGACAAATCAATGGGAGAGAAAATCAGCGTCACCATTGTAGCTACAGGCTTTGACGTTCAGAATCTTCCGGAGATAGAAGCGGCCAATCCAAACATTCACGTTGTGGACAGAGAGGGAGATGAGAAAAAGGGAATGGACGTAGGAGAAACAAAGAAGACTGTTGTAAGCAATCCTAAAAATCCTTATACCGGCAAAGAAGTAGAGATTGGAGAGGGAACCATGGCAATGCCTTACACCAGAAAGTATGCAAAAGGAGAGCGGCCTGCGCTTATTGTAGATGATGACAGCGATATTCTGAGGCTGGAAAATGAGCCTGCATATATGAGGAAAGGAAAAAAAAATGAAATAAAGAAAAACGTGGAAGAATTTGATAGTCAAGGATATGTGTTAAAACACATAGATGGCAGGAACATTCTATCAACTGATAATTCCTTCCTTCACAAAACACAAGACTAACAATCAATAAGGGCAGATTAAAAATCTGCCTTTTTTGTATCTTTGCAAACAGTTATGGAGAAAAGAGTTACAAGAGTAAGATTCGCCCCAAGTCCTACGGGACCGCTGCATATGGGCGGCGTAAGAACAGCGCTTTACAACTATCTATACGCAAAGCAGCAAGGAGGAGTTTTTGTCTTAAGAATTGAGGATACGGACTCACAGCGCTTTGTGCCCGGCGCAGAACAGTACATCATAGAATCTTTAAAATGGTGTAATATACTCCCGACAGAAGGTGTTGATAAAGAGGGCAATGTGGTTGAAACACCAAGTGCGGAGCACCCATTTGCCCCATATCGTCAAAGTCAAAGAAAAGCGATTTATCGCAAATATGCAGAACAGCTGATTGCAAGCGGAGATGCATATTATGCTTTTGATACTCCGGAAGAACTGGAGGCAAAGAGAAATGAGGCAGAGGCAAACCACTCCACATTCATTTATAATTATCAGAACCGCAATCAGTTAAAGAATTCTTTAACCATGCCTGCAGAGGAGGTTGAACAGCTTCTTAAAAGTACAAATCATTGGACAATAAGATTTAAGATTCCAGAAGGCCAGACCGTTATCATGGAAGACCTAATCCGCGGACACATGGAAGTTGAAACAAATACGCTAGATGATAAGGTATTATGGAAGGCAGCAGATGAACTTCCAACGTACCATCTTGCAAATATCGTGGATGACCATTTGATGGAAATCACAGAAGTTATCCGCGGAGCGGAATGGCTCCCTTCACTTCCTTTGCATTACCTTCTGTACAAGGCTTTTGGATGGCAAGATTCACAGCCGCGCTTTGCACATTTGTCATTACTGCTTAAGCCGGACGGAAAAGGAAAGTTAAGCAAGAGAGACGGTGACCGTCTTGGATTCCCCGTATTCCCACTTAAATGGGTTAGCCCAACAGGGGAAATATCAAGAGGTTACAGAGAGGACGGATACTATCCGGAAGCTTTTGTAAACATGCTTGCGCTTCTTGGATGGAATCCTGGAACTGAGCAGGAAATATTTACTCTGGATGAACTTTCAAAGGCCTTCTCTTTTGACAGAGTAATAAAATCAGGAGCAAGATTTAATCCGGAAAAAGCAAAGTGGTTTAATGAACAATATTTGAGAGCCAGAACCGCAAAACAGCTTGCAGCGGAATTTCTTCCTGTGCTGCAAAAAAACGCGGCAGACGCAATGGCCTCATCCGGAATGAGTTGCAGTTGCGGAACCACAAAACAAGACGCAACGTCAGATTTAAAATATATTACTCAAATATGTGACCTCATAAAAGAGCGCGCTCATTTTGTGAATGACTTCTGGGAAATAAGCAAAACAATTTTTATTCCTCCCGTGAATTATGATGCGCAAGATGTCTCAAAGTTCTGCAAACCGGAAATTAAACCGTGCATGGAGAAAATGCTTGAACACATCAATGCAACTCAATTTGAAGATTATCTGTCGGGAGGAAAAAATGCGGAAGACATTGATGCATATAAAATTCAATGCTGCAATAAGATAGAAGAAATGCTGACCGTCTTTATTAATGAAAACGGATGGAAGATGGGTAGTATTATGAATACAATGCGCCTATATTTTACGGGAACAACCAGAGGCCTTGGAATAGCAGATTTGATTTATTTCATAGGTAAGAAAGAGGCGCTGAAAAGAATTGAGAAGGGAATTACAAATACATTTTAACTGATATGAAGAAACTATTGTTACTGGCTATTACTCTGGTAGTTATAGCCGCAAACGCATTGGCCCAAAAGAAGGTTACATTTTACGGCAACCAAAATCAAGACCAGTCATCCGTTCAGGAGCAACAGGTTAAACAGGGTGAGATAAAAAAGGACATTTTGTATGTAGATTATTTTACAAAGTCTCCTGACCTTCCTGTAGTATACATGCAAGCTGCCAGAAACCAGGTAATTGCAGGACTCATGAACCGCGGAAGAGTACAAGTTGTTGACGGAGAAAGTTTCTACCACGGTGGTTTTTCTCAGAGAAGTTCAGAAGAAACGATTAAGAAAAGCGGTGCAAGATATGTTATCTGGGGAACGCTGGACCGCTATGAATATAAGAGAGATGGCAAACCCGGCAAGATGAGCTGCATGGCAAAAATGCATGTTTCGCTATTTGGACAAGATTTACAAAACGGCAGAATGTTCAACCCAGACGATATTCAAATCACAGGCTGGGGTCCAAATATGGATGCCGCAGATGCAGACGCTCTTAGCAATATTTGCAATAGAATTGATTATTTTGTTGAGGAAAATTGCAAGTTTGAAGCTCCGGTACTTCAACTTTGTGACCCTGATGACAGAGGCAGAGTTGACTTGTACATTGGCGCGGGAAGTGATATGGGAGTAAAGAATACAGATCAGTTTGATATATATAAAATCACTGATATTCAGGGACATTCTTCCCAGGCAAAAATAGGAACAGTAACAGTAAGAGGCGTGGAAGGCGCTTCCCTATCCAGGTGCAGAACCAAAAAGAAACAAGCCAACGCCATTGTTGAGGCATTTAACAGCGGCGCAAAACTAATTGCGGTCTCCGCCGGCGAATCCTTGTTTTAGCAGATTTAACATATCCAATAGATAATCTATTAGCGGAGCGGCAGCTTGCTGCAAAAAAAAGAGCGTGTCTCGCGGCACGCTCTAAAACTCATTAAAGTGAAACTAATATTATACTGTAGTATTATATTTTCTCAACATTAACTGCGTTCATTCCCTTCTTGCCTTGCGCCTCATCATACTTTACCTTGTCACCCTCGGTAAGTCTAACGCCTTCTTTAAGGCCTGTTCTGTGTACGAAGATGTCCTCGGTACCGTCTGTTGGGATTATAAAACCAAATCCCTTCTCAGAATTGAAGAATTTTACTGTTCCTTCTTTCATTGTAAAAAAATTAATTGGTTAAAATGTTCCGCTAAGGTATGAATAAAATGCACCGTTGTATCAAATACTGCAAAAAATCTTGATTATTTCTTAACTATAAAGGCCAAATAGCCCATTTTTAGCCCATAAAAGTGTAAATTTGCACGCGTCGCAAAGGAGACGAAGAGTTAATCTTAAATCAAAAAGTCATGAAAAATAAAGGTCTTATTTTAATTACAGGAGCCACCGGATACATTGGCTCTCACACCGTAATTGAACTTATTAATGCAGGATATGATGTGGTTGGCGTAGACAATTTTTATAATTCTACGGCAAAAGTTCTTGACGGAATTAAGAAAATCGTTGGATTCAATATTAAATTTGAAGAGGTTGATTGTTCTGATTATAAGGCTTTTGAAAAGGTCTTTGTAAAATATCCCAACATAGTTGGAGCTATTCATTTTGCAGCATGCAAAGCAGTTGGAGAGAGTATTGAGAAACCGCTGCTATATTATCGCAACAATATTGTTTCTCTGCTAAACTTAATTGACTTGATGAATAAGAAGGCAAAACAAGCAAATATTGTATTCTCCTCATCTTGTACGGTTTATGGACAGCCATCCAAGAAATATCTGCCAATTCCGGAGACTGCTCCGCTTGTAAAATCACCGTCTCCTTACGGAAAATCCAAACAAATGGCGGAGGATATTTTATCAGACAGCGTAGTAGCTTTTCCAGAGTTAAAAGTCTGTGCTCTAAGATATTTCAATCCAATAGGCGCGCACCCTACCGCATACATCGGAGAACTTCCAAACGGAGTTCCAATGAATCTTGTTCCATTTATCACACAGACAGCTGCCGGAATCAGAGACCATCTAAATGTTTTTGGAGATGATTATAATACTCCCGACGGCTCATGCATAAGAGATTACATCTATGTTGTGGATTTGGCAAAGGCTCATGTAAAAGCTTTGGATAAACTTCTTGGAGAAGAACCAGAGGCAAAAAAAGCCGCAGCCAAAAAAATTGTTGCAGCAAAAAATTCACCTTATCCTGCAGCAGAAGCCAGCGGAAGATGGTTTGTTTATAATCTTGGAACTGGCAAGGGACTCTCTGTACTTCAACTTGTTAAAGGCTTTATCAAGGCAACGGGAGTTAAGTTCAATTATGTAATTGCTCCGCGCCGCAAAGGTGATGTTGAGCAGGTTTGGGCTGACCCATCTAAAGCAAAAAAGGAACTTGGGTGGAAGGCTGCAACTCCAATAGCAGAAGTATTAAAGTCTGCATGGAAATGGCAGCAAACTTTGCCTAAAAAATAACAATCGGTTAACCAAGATTTATCTGCTGAGCCAAGATTAATCTACTGAGCAATAAAACGATATACAATTTCACCTACCTGAGGATTTGGCGCAGTTTCCGATGCGGAAAAACGAGAACGTTTTGCCGCGTTTAGCGCTGCCGCACGGATACATCCGTCTGAAACTGAAGAACCTTCAATTATTTGAGCGCTTGTCACATATCCGTTCCTGCCAACAGAAATCCTAACGCTGACATCTCCACCGCCCTGACATTTATAAACAGGAATAGGAAGAGAAAAGGCATTACGCCCGTCCAACGTCCAAGATAAAACAGAAGGACCTTTATATGGCTTAGCATCAGCCTTTTTCACCTGGGCGGCATTAGGAACATTATCCGTCCCTTCCGGCTGAATATCATATTTCCTTGCATCTTTAATTCTTTTCTGCACATCAGCCGCCTCTTTATAAAGTTCCTTTGTATTACTGTTGCGGTCATCCTTTAAAGAACTTCCGCTTCTTTGAACCGGTATGTTCTTATACTCCTGCACCGGACGTCCGGCAAGCTGTTCTGCAAGCTCGCTTTTTGCAAGATTTTTAACTTCCTCTTCTTTTTGAATCTTCTCATCTTTCTGCTCCTGCGCAAGTTTGCCCTCAGAATCAGTTACAAATGAAGTCTCCTGTGTAACAACGGTATGAATAGATATGACAAGGAGAATAATCAACAAAACCAAGTGAAAAGCAATTGTTGCAAAAAGCCCAATGTGCTTACCTTTTTTCACACGGGCTTCATACAATTGCTCCTCAGATTTTTGTTCAGGAACATTATTTCTTTGATTCTCCTCCACCTTCTCTATGAAAAATACTTAATCTTTAGTTTAAATATTAAACTATTTTAATGCAATCTTTCCTTTGAGAGCCTTCTCGATTGTAGCCACCAGAATATTGATAGCCACCGTATTATGTCCGCCTTGAGGCACAATAATATTAGCATATCTTTTGCTTGGCTCAATAAACTGAAGGTGCATTGGCTTTACCGTTTCCTGATATCTCTTAAGAACTTGCTCAACATTTTTACCTCTCTCCTGAGTATCCCTTCTAATAACTCTGCTCAGTCGGTCATCCGCATCGGCATCCACAAATACAAGTATATCAAGCAATTTGCGCAGCTCCTCGCAAGTAAAAATCAAAATGCCCTCAATTATAATAATTGTAGCAGGCTCAATATGAACTGTTTCCGTAGTTGACCTAGAACAGGTAACATAAGAATAAACCGGCTCTTCTATGCTCTTCCCGGCTTTTAATTTTTTTATATCTCTGATAAGCAACTCAAAATCAATGGAATTAGGGTGATCAAAATTATGCACCGCCTTCTCTTCCGGAGTAAGATTGCTGCTATCCTTATAATAAGAATCTTGAGAGATTACCACTACATCTTCTGGCTTCAACAGTTTTTTTAACTTGTTAACAACCGTTGTTTTTCCGGAACCGGTTCCGCCTGCAATTCCAATGATTAACATGATATTTATATTTTATTATCTATCGCGACAGATATATTAATTTACTAAAAATCAGCATTTTTAGGAGTCCTTGGGAATGGTATCACATCTCTGATGTTGGCCATGCCGGTAACAAATAAAAGCAACCTTTCAAAGCCAAGACCAAAACCGCTGTGAGGACAAGTTCCCCATTTTCTGGTATCTATGTACCACCATAAATTCTTGGTGTCCATCTTAAGTTCATTGATTCTGTTCATCAATTTCTCATAAGAAGCCTCCCTCTCTGAACCTCCAATAATTTCTCCAATTTTAGGGAACAAAACATCCATTGCCTTAACTGTTTTGCCGTCATCATTTTGCTTCATATAGAACGCCTTAATATCTTTAGGATAACCAGTTACTATCACCGGCTTCTTAAAATATTCCTCTACAAGATATCTCTCATGCTCACTCTGCAAATCAATTCCCCAGCTAACCGGATACTCAAATTTCTTCCCGCTCTTCATAAGAATATCTATTCCCTCCGTATATTCAAGTCTTTGGAACTTTGTATTAACCACCCCTTTAAGACGCTCAATAAGACCTTTGTCAAACATATCGTTCAAGAACTGCAAATCCTCCGCACAGTTATCCAAAGCATACTGAACAAGATGTTTGATAAAATCTTCCGCAAGCTCCATATTATCATTGATATCATAGAAAGCCATCTCCGGCTCAATCATCCAGAACTCAGCAAGATGCCTTGGAGTATTTGAATTCTCAGCGCGGAAAGTTGGACCAAATGTGTATATTTTTCCAAGTGCGGTAGCGCCAAGCTCACCCTCAAGCTGACCGCTAACGGTAAGAGCGGTTTGCTTCCCAAAGAAATCATCTTCAAAATTTACTTTGCCCTCTTTTGTCTTTGGAATATTATTCAAATCCATTGTAGTGACCTGGAACATTTCTCCGGCACCCTCACAATCTGATTCTGTAATCAGCGGAGTATGAAGATAATAGAAGCCTCTCTCATTAAAATATTTATGAATGGCAAAGGCCATTGCATTCCTTATTCTAAAGACACATCCAAAAGTATTTGTCCTCATTCTCATGTGGGCAATCTCTCTTAAAAATTCCATAGAGTGTCCTTTCTTCTGCAAAGGATAAGTGGCAACGTCCGCAGTTCCGTAAATTTCAACGCTTTCCGCCTGAACCTCTACGCTCTGCCCTTTGCCCATGCTCTCTACAAGTTTGCCCTTAACGCAAAGACATGCACCCGTTGTGACATCCTTCAAACTCTCCTCAGAAAATTTTTGTCCGTCACAGACAACTTGAATATTTTTAACGGTGCTCCCATCATTCATTGCAATGAAAGCCACATTTTTATTTCCTCTTTTTGTTCTAACCCAACCTTTTACAACAACCTCGCAACCAGGCTTTTCCTCAAACAGCTGCTTAATGTTTTTTCTCTGAATTTCACCCATTTTTAAATACTCCTATAATCTATAATTATTTATTGCACTTTTATTTTTCTTCTTTTATCTGCGCGTTCTTACTACATATTGTAAACTATTTTTTCTCCCGACAGTTTTTACTTTACATATTTTTCAATGGCCTTAGCCCAAATAGCATACCCATCTTCTGTAAGATGCAAACCGTCAGTAGAAATTGCAGGATTCATCACCTGATCCTTTGCCGGCATATTAAGGTCAGCCTCTCCGCCCACCAAAAACAAAGGATAAATATCTATGAAAGTAACACGCTCTTTGCGCGCGATTATTTTTAAACCGGCATTAATTTCTGAGAACAGCTCAGTCTTTCCTTTAAGTCTTTTATATCTGTTAAAGCTCTCATTAATAGGCAATAAACTCTGCAAATACAATTTGCTTCCGGGACATTCCTTCTTAATTTTTTTTACAAGATTATCCACCAGCACTATAATTGAATCAGCAGATAAATCATGACTAACATCATTTGCACCGGTTATTAAAAAAATCTTTTTAGGTCTCCCTTTTGCAATTTCATCCAGCCTGTCAGATATACCCTCAGCAACATCTCCAATGATGCCGCGATTTCTGATTGCACCTCCGTTCTTTGCAAGTTTCTCATTAACAGCAGGAAAATACGTGTCCCATTTTCCCCCCTCTACTAAAGAATTGCCAAGAAAAACAATGTCCTCTCTGCAAATTGGTTTTTCCGCGGCAAATTTTTCTAACCTTGTATAATAATAATTTGTGTACTTTGCTCCCTCTTTTTGCGCCATCGGATTAAGATTCTGAGCCTCTGTAGCAGTCTTAATCAAAGCGGCGCTGTCCGCGGATACGTTCTTTGTATTATTCTGAGCCTCAACAGATATAGAGGATATTGCCACACCGGCAAGCACGGCAAAAAAAACAGATAAAGGACGTAAAACCGTCGGGAATAAAATATGTTTGATTCTAAATAACATTATAGAAATTAATAATTTTTAAGTTCTCCAAAGCCCATTGCTTTGTAAATTTTCTTAGGCAGGTCCGTATTATTCTGTCTGCCGCTAAACATCTGACTGCAAGCCCCTATGGCAAAAACAGGAACGGCTCCTCCGGTGTGTGAACTTGTAGTCCATCCAATACGCGCCGCCTTGTTCAAAGAATCTGCAGGCACCTGTTCCAAATAATTATCAACTGTAAGTTTTTTATCAGAAACTTGTTTGCACGCTTTGTCGACTCCGCTCAAATCAAAGGTATAACCGCTTGTACGTCCAAGAGTTACGCCTCCCGTCTCATGATCCGCCGTAACAACAATCAATGTCTCAGATGGATGTTTTTTGTAAAACTCCAGTGCAACCTTAACAGCTTCATCCATATCAATGGTTTCAGTTACAACACCCGGAATATAATTTCCGTGAGCAGCCCAGTCAATCTTGCCCCCCTCGCACATCATAAAGAAACCCTTGTCATTTGGCTTGTACATAAAATCAATAGCAGCAGTAACAACGTCTTTAAGTGTTAGATCCTTTGGAGTTCTCTCCACCACATAAGGAAGAATATCATTAACTCTGGATGTGTCAGACTGAAAAAGAATCATTTTCTTTGCACCAGCAGCTTTCTTGGATTTATAATCATTTACGCCATAAGCAACTGTATACCCGCATTTTGCAACGTTATCATATATGTTCCGCTTTGCGTTTGGAACCATCTTGCTGTTTACCCCGTCAAAGCCGCCGCCGCCAAAAAATTCAAAGCCGCTCTTTGGAAGCTGCATTGCGATATCATAATATCCGTCTCTGTCTGCGGAATGTGCATAAAATCCCGCCGGAGTTGCATGGTCAATTGTAACGGTTGTCATTATTCCAATCTTAACTCCCGCATCATGAAGAAAGTATGTGAACTGTCTTAAATTAGTAGAGTCCGGTCCCATGCCAACAATATTATTCCTTGTCTTATGTCCTGTAGCCAAAGCTGTTGCAGCAGCAGAAGAACAGGTAATCATATTGCTGTAAGAGTAAGTTGTAGCCATTCCCATAACAGGGAATTGTGTAAAGCAAAGAGGATCGCTTCCAGGAACATTGCCATGTTCAGTTGCAAGATATGCCTCTGTTAAGGCAACATGAGAGAATCCCATTCCGTCTCCAATAAAAAAGAAAACATATTTTGCCTTTTGCGTTTTTTTAACAGGCGATTTAGCGTAGGAAACTAGTACTGCCGACATTAAAACGGCAAAGCACAAAACTGAGCCACATAAAACTCTCTTAAATTTCATCACTTTTATTTTTAATATTCAACGTCGCCCAAGGCAAAACAACATCTCAGGCACAGCCTACAAATTTAGCAAAATCTGTCGGGAGTAAGAAAAGAATAGGATAAAAACAAAAAGAGCCGCAGAAAAACTGCAGCTCTTTTTGATATATACAAAGGATGCTTATTCAGCCATCTGGCTGGCAGCCGTCCTAGTACGTGCAACATAGATGATCTTTAGAGCAGAGCAACGTCTTAGCTCTTGTTTGATATCAGTTATGATACCCATGCGGACGTTCTCATCAGCTTTAATAGAAACAGTCATTAAGTCTCTATCACCCTCTGCCATTCCCTCTCTTTCAGAGGCAATGAAATCGCGGATGTCAGCCGTTGTCTTAAAAGAATCATTTAATTGGATACGTGCGTCAGTTCCAAATTGTGCCTGTTTTGAAGGTATAGGGGAACCCACGTAGATATATGAAGCCAAATCCTTTCTCTCCAGTTTAACATTTTCAGTTGCCTCCGGTAGTTTAACCGTAACCAACTTATCTGTCTGACGGAATGAAGTTGAAATCATAAAGAAGAACAGCAACATGAAGACAACATCAGGAAGTGATGCAGTACTGATTGCTGGAGCTTTTTTCTTATTACTTTCTCTAAATCTTCCCATAATAATTTCCGCTATTTGCCTTTAACATCTCTAGGTTCTGCCTCTGAAATATTCTGAGGTATTGCATCACGAACAATCTTCTGATGATCCTCATCCAGAGCAGCATACTTCTTTCCATAGTTTTGCATTGCAAAAGAATCGCGCACCTCATTAAACGCTCTTACAATCTCATTCTGAACTTGAATGTAAGCGTTGTAGCTGGTACCACGGTCATTCTGCAAAGAAACAACACCCTTGGAAACCGCATAATTACCAAATCCCTTAACGTTAATAGTCTCCCTTTCTGGAAGATTAGGATCGTTAGCCGGATTGGTAATAAATTCAACTATTTTATCCTTGATTTGACTCACGTCCATAGGCTGAGAACCAACCAAAATTCTATCATTGGAGTTAATCTTAACAATGATAACATTTCTACGGTTGATCTTCACATCCTGCTGCTGCTGTTTCTCCTGCATAGGAGGCAAACGTCTTTGAAGACCTTTGTCAACGTCCATGGTTGTTGTAACCAAGAAGAAAACCAGAAGCAAGAATGCAATATCGGCTTGCGAACTTGCGTTAATCTGAGGAGTTTCTTTACTAGCCATAATTATTTAATTACTTTCTCTGTTTGAATAAGCCGCTCAAAACTGCACACAAGAATGCACAAACAAGAAGAATGATACTCAAAATCAAGGAAGCATCAATCCACTTAAGTGTTGCGTGTGTAGGAGGAGTGGCAACGTGAGCATCAACCGGATTGCCAGATGCAATCAGGAATGATACCAAACATAATAATACAACAACTCCAAATTCCCATACGGTCTTCTTGCTGCTACCGCCTGAACGATAGAAGAATGGCATGATCAAAGTAATAAGAACAGCCAAAGCGCAAAGAATGTATGCCCAATTTAGAATTGAACTTACCATCTTGTTGCCGGAGCCGTTGAATACATAAAAGCCAAGGCAGACGATAACAGAGATGATGTATATTATGTATGTAAAAATTTTTGCTGATTTAGACATACCAATTATTTTTTATTGCTGAAGTGAGTTAAAACATCAACAAAGCTAATGGAAGCATTTTCCATTCCGTTAACGATGTTATCAATTCTTGATACGATATAGTTATAGAACAACTGAAGAATAATAGCGACGATCAATCCGCCGATGGTTGTGATCAAAGCGACTTTAATACCACCTGCAACAACGGTTGGAGAAATATCTCCTGCTGCCTCGATAGCATCAAATGCGCCAACCATTCCAACAACTGTTCCAAGGAATCCCAACATAGGAGCCAATGCAATGAACAATGCAATCCAAGTTAGTCCGCTCTCTAGCTGACCCATCTGAACTGAACCATAAGAAGTGATTGATTTCTCAACTACATCTAGACCCTGATCCATACGAGAAAGACCCTGATAGAAAATACTTGCAACTGGTCCGCGAGTGTTACGGCAAATTTCCTTTGCAGCGTCAACGCCACCATTGTTAAGAGCCTCATCAACTTTCTTTACAAGTTTGTCAGTGTCAGTTGTAGCAAGGTTAAGATATATGATTCTTTCAATTGCAATAGCAAGTCCAAAGATAAGGCACAAGATAATTGTAGCCATGAATCCGGGACCTCCCTCAATGAATTTAATCTTAATCTGCTGATAAATAGGCTGATCAGAAGTTCCGCTCATTAGTTCTGAAGAGGACATCTGAGAACTCTGTGCAGGAGCTGGAGCTGCTTGCTCTGTTGCAGGAGCTGCCTTTGTAGAATCCTGTGCAACTGCGTTCTGGGCAGTAAAGGCCATAATGCCAGCGACTGCCAAAAACATGAAAATTTTTTTCATAAATTTTTTTGTGATTTAATATTAAACAATGTATTTGTAGTTATTCTTATGTTTTCTTGAAAAACCGAGGCGCAATTTACGCATTTTTTTCTAACAAGAATCTGTCAAAGCAAACTAAATTGTAACCTCCCCACGTAAACTTATCAACATATTTTTCTTAATCTCTTTTATATCAGTGTATTTGCCCATTAAAACAAATAATTTGGCAAGAGCCGCCTCTGTTGTGCTGTCATACCCGCAAATAACCCCTATTTTCTTAAGCGCAGCACCTGTTGCATAAGCACACATATCAACGCTACCAGCTTGACACTGTGTAACATCCACAATAATTACTCCCTTCCTAACCCCTCTTTCCAAACTATTAAGAAACTCTTTATTTGTTGGAGCATTGCCTGAGCCGTAAGTTTCCAAAATTACAGCCCTGCATCCCTTGATGTTGATTGCGGAATCTACAGCCTCCGGCTTAATGCCCGGAAATATTTTCACTATTGCAACATTAGTATCCAGTTTTGTGCTTATTTTCAAAGATTTGCCCCATTTATCCGGATAATTTATCACAGAAGTATTATACTTTATATGAACTCCAACATCGGCAAGAACCGGATAATTTGCAGATCTGAACGCACGGAAATTTTCCGCATTGTACTTTGTTGTTCTGTTTCCTCTATATAGCTGACTTTCAAAGTATATGCAGACCTCCGGAACCATTGCCCTGCCGTCTTTTCTCACGGCTGCCGCTATTTCTATAGAAGAAATAATATTCTCTTTTCCGTCTGTTCTAAGCATTCCTATGGGCAGCTGGCTCCCTGTAAGGACAACCGGTTTCTCCAAACCTTCCAGCATAAAACTCAGAGCGGAGGCTGTATAAGACATTGTATCAGTACCATGCAATATTACAAAACCATCATACTTTTTATAATTTTTCTCTATCAGCTCACACAATTTCACCCAAAAATCAGGAGCAACGTCGGATGAATCAATTACAGGGTTAAATGAGTAAGTTTCAATAGAATACCCAAATTTTTTAAGTTCCGGAACCTCCTCTTGAATCTGACTAAAATCAAACGGAACCAGCGCAAGAGTTTTTGCGTCTTGCTTCATTCCAATTGTGCCTCCGGTATAAATCAATAATAGACGTCTTTTCATACTATTTAACTCAATATTAATTTGTTTCACAATTTTTATTTCCCGACAGTTTTATATTGCAAACAGTTCTTCCGCATTTTTGGTTGTTTGGGCCGCCACCGTTTCTATACTACAACTCTTTATTTCTGAGATTTTTGCAGCAATGAACGGAATATATGAGCTCTCATTTCTCTTTCCGCGGTGCGGCACAGGAGTCAGCCACGGAGAATCGGTCTCCAAAATGACACTTGCTAACGGTATGTTTACCAGGGCCTTGGCAACTCCTGCATTTTTATATGTTACCACTCCTCCTATTCCCACTTTGAAATCTCCATACTTTTGAATCCTCTCAAATGTTTCGGCACTTCCGCTGAAAGCATGAAACACCCCCTTGATTTTCTGAGATTTACCTGCCGCCCCAAATACATGCTCTTCAAGCACCTGAAACATTTCATCCGTAGCAGAACGCTCATGAATTATAATAGGCAGATTATACTCTGCCGCCATATCAACCTGAGCGCTAAATACTTCCATCTGTTCTCTCATAAATTCTTTGCTCCAGTATCCATCCAGTCCAATTTCCCCTATTGCGTAAAATCTTGGATTGCAGGATATTGCACTGTCGGGATTATGAGTGTTGAAAGAGAGCTTTAATTTCTCCTCCACAAACTTTAGTTCTTCTTTCCAGTTGGCGGCTACTGAAGTTGGGTGCAAGCCAATTGTCATAAAAGCATTATTTGGGTGATTATTAAAGCATTCCAGCTGCCTCTGATAACAGGTTGAATCTATTGCGGGAAATACCCATTTTGTAACGCCGGCATCCAAAGCTCTTTGCAGAACTTCCTCTCTGTCAGCATCAAAAGCCTCATCATAGGGATGCGTATGTGTGTCAATAAAAGTCATGCCGTCAAATCTTCCTCTTGCTGTTCCTGTTCAACGCATACTCCCCCTTTTCATCCGCCACAACATCTCCTTCTAACTCAAGTTCAAGCAGTATCAGTGAAACCGTGTTAAAATCCAGCCCGGTATTTTGCACTAAATAATCTATGCTTCTGGGAGTACCAAGAGTTAAAGTTAGCAATATTTTTTTTCTTTTGTTTTCCACCCCTGAAAACAAGTCCGGCTGCATGGCAATGTCCGTTTGGCTGGTTGCGGCCCATCCAAGTTCCTTTGGGATTGTGGCAGTATTAACGCATATTGATGCAATATTCTTGCTAATCAAATAATTGCAACCATAGGAATTGGCATCGCATATCCTGCCCGGTACAGCAAAGATATCCCGCGCATAGGAACTTGCGTACTCCACCGTGCTCATAGAACCTCCTGATACTCTGGTCTCTGCAACAAGCAACCCCTGCGTCATGCCGGCAATGATTCTGTTGCGCTGCAAAAAGTTCCTGCGGAGAGCAGGTACGGAACGCGGAAATTCTGTGATAATCCCGCCGTGAGATATCATTTTAACTGCGTCATCCCTGTGAGATGCCGGATAAATCAAATCTATGCCGCAAGGCAATACGGCAACCGTCTCCATCTTATTGGCCAAAGCAGCACGATGGGCAGTTATATCTATCCCGATAGCTAAACCACTTACAATTAATGGATTAAAGCCCATATCCCCAAGCGAGTCAATTAGCAATCTGCATGAGTCATTGCCATATTCAGATGCCAGCCTGGTACCTACAACCCCAAGGCTCCTGGTATTGTTCAAATCTCCATTACCCTTGTAATAGAGGACTATGGGAGCATCCTGACACTCCAGCAATTTTTGCGGATACTCTTTGCTGTTTACATCAATGATACGGACATTCTTTTCTCTGTACCATAAGGCCTCTTTTTCCGCCCACTCAAGGCACTCTTTTGATTGCAGACGCGCCCCTATTCCATGTATACACAGTAAATCATCTATATTCTCAAAATATCCCTCAAAAATTTTCTCAATTTTTGGGAAGTACTCCATAACCTCCCTTCCACGCAAAGGGTCGTCAAAAAATTCTCTGCTTAAAGCACATAAATAAATCTCTCTCTTAAGTTTGCGGTCATTCTGCCATGCCGCGTTTTTTGCATAAAGGCTACCCTCGTATTCCATAGTATATTGATTTTAAATTGTTTGAATAAATTAAAGATGAAAAAAAAACGGCTGCAAGATATTTCACTTGCAGCCGAATCAGATGCCATTCAATCAATTTATCCGATAAAAAAATCCGGAATTGTAAATAATACTTACTGTCCGCTCAATTTGCTTAGATTACCAACATTGCGTCTCCGTAAATACCAAATTTATAGCTCTTTTTAATAGCCAGCTTATATGCAGCCATAACTTTATCAAAACCTCCAAAAGCCGCCTGCGTCATTAACATTGTGGAAAGCGGATAGTGGAAATTGGTAATTAGAGCGTCTGCTATAGCAAAATCGTAAGGAGGGAAAATAAATTTGTTTGTCCAGCCGTCAAAAGGCTTAACCTGATTTGTTGTTGTAACAGGAGTCTCTAATGCCCTTAGTACAGAAATACCTACGGCAAATATCCTCCTGCCTTCTACTTTTGCCTTGTTAATTTTATCGGCAGTTTCTTCCGGAATTATCATCCGTTCAGAACCCATTTTATGTTTTGACAAATCTTCTACGTCTACTCCCACAAAATTGCCAAGCCCTATGTGAGATGTTAGGAATGTGTATTCTATTCCTTTGATTTCCATCCTTTTAAAAAGCTCCCTGCTGAAATGCAACCCTGATGCTGGAGTTGCGACGGCACCCTCGTTCTTTGCAAAGATTGTATTAAATCTTTCCAGGTCAATCTCTTCCGGGTGACTTCTGATTTCTTTTGGAATAGGAAGCTCTCCAACGCTAAAAAGCGTCCTCTTAAAATCATCATAACTTCCGTCATACAGGAATCTCAGCGTTCTGCCTCTTGATGTTGTATTATCTATTACTTCAGCAACCAAAGAGTCATCATCTCCAAAATAGAGTTTATTGCCAATTCTAATCTTCCTTGCCGGATCTACAAGAACATCCCAAAGCCTTTGTTCTCTGTTAAGCTCTCTAAGAAGTGAGATTTCTATCTCTGCGCCGGTTTTTTCCTTATTGCCCCTAAGCCTTGCAGGGAACACTTTTGTGTCATTAAATACAAACAAGTCTCCCTCTCTGGCGTAATCAATAATGTTTTTAAATACTTTGTTATCTGTGTTTCCGTTGCTTTTGTGCAAAACCATAAGCTTGCACTCGTCCCTGTATTTAGGAGGGTACTTTGCAATTAAATCTTTAGGAAACGCAAAATTAAATTGTGATAATTTCATAATGTCTGAGTAATCAATGCGATAATTATACGAAACAAATATGAAAAAGTTACAAATGCCTTAAAATTTTTTGAAAAAATGCCTACTGCGCAATATGAACAATTTGCTCAAATTGCTCAATTGAAATAGCATTATCAAGAATGTAGCCGCCGGATGCTCTCCTAACAAGTCCGCTCAAATATCCGCCGCTTCCTAACGCCTGCCCTAAATCTCTGGCAATTGAGCGGATATAAGTTCCTTTGCTGCATGATATGTCTACGGAAAGTTCCGGAAGATTCTCCGGAGTTGTACATTTAGATCCCTCCAATCCGCTGGCACTTAAAAGCTTTGCAGAGTAAATTGTAACTCTGGAGGGTTTTAAAACAATATCTTCACCGCCGCGGGCTATGTCATAAGCCCTAACGCCGTCCACAAACTTTGCGGAAAAACTTGGAGGAACTTGGTCCTGTTCCCCTTCTAATGCCGCAATATCCTGATTTACACGCTCTAGGGTTATATGCTCATGCGGGTAATACTTATCTATCGGATGTTCTTTGTCAAAAGAGGGGGTGGTTGCTCCAAGGATTATTTTTGCTATGTACGCCTTTTTTTCCGCCTGCAGGGTCTCTGCCAATTTTGTAGCCTTTCCAACACAAATCAGCAGCACACCGGTGGCAAGAGGATCTAAAGTGCCGGCATGTCCAACTTTAAGCTTGTGATTATGGAATTGCTTCTGAAGGGCAAATTTGATTTTTCTAACGGCATCTGCGCTGGTCCATCTGTATGGCTTGTCCAAAACAATTATAATCCCGTCGGGATAATCCTCTATATGCTCAGATAATTTCTGAACGCTTCCTTTCTGTAGTACCAGCAATCCCACTTGCAAATATTTTATTGTGAATTATTGTTTTGCAACAGGAATTTTATCTATCCTGCGCTGATGTCTGCCCCCTTCAAATTCTGCTGAAAGATAGGCTTTTACAACTTCTTCTGCATCTGCAAGAGATATAAATCTTGCGGGAAGAGTAAGGATATTGGCGTTGTTATGACGCTTTGCCAAAGCGCCAAGTTCAGGTGTCCAGCACAGCGCCGCCCTGATACCTTGATGTTTGTTGAGCGTCATTGATATTCCATTCCCGCTTCCGCACATTGCAATTCCAAAATCCACATCTTTATTCTCAACTGCAATTGCCAGCGGATGCGCAACATCCGGATAATCCATGCTCTCAGATGAGTGAGTTCCAAAATCTTTTATTTTATATCCGGCCTTCTCCAAAAAAGGTTTGAGAGCCTCCTTAAGTTCAAATCCGGCATGATCAGATGCCATTCCAATTAATTGTGCCATAGCTATTTATTTAACTGTCGCGATAATACTATTTTCCTGCTGCATCCAGGTTTTTAACCTTTGCAACAACGTTGTCTATTTTAATAATGAAAGGATAGAACGCATCATTCTCCATGGAAGAATATCTTCCAACAAGCCCTTTCATCTGTGTCTCCAAGATGCCTTTGCTCTTTGCCCATTCTCCAGGCTTTGGAACTACTCCGCTCTTCTTTGCAAATGCTAAAAATCCTCCGTCAAAATCCATCTTTGAAAGAAGACTCTCTAGCTGCGGAAGTGTTTTTATCGCACGCAGCTGTGCTCCGTATTTATCTGCAAGAAGTGCGCTGTATTGCATCTGTAAACTCTTGTCATTAACCTTAACAAGAAAGTCTGAAACTCCCTGGGTATCAAGAGGCACAAAAACGTCTGGGATTATTCCTCCGCCGCCATAAACCACTCTGCCCTTTGGAGTTGTAAACTTTAATTTTTTATCTTTCTTAATGCTGTCCACGTTCTGCATCTCTCCGTGCTGATATCTCTCCAATATATCATACATGTAATCTGCGGAATAAGGCTTTTGAATACACCTTCCGGTTGGCGTGTAGTAGCGAGCAACGGTCAGACGTATTCCGGAATTGTCAGAGAAGTTAATTGGCTCCTGTACAAGCCCCTTGCCAAATGAGCGACGTCCAATAATTGTTCCCCTGTCATTATCCTGGATTGCTCCGCTTACAATTTCACTTGATGATGCAGAATTTTCATTTATAGCCACATATAGCTTTAGATCCTGACAGGTTCCCCTTCCGTCTGCATAAAAATCTTGCCTCTTTCTCATCCTGCCCTGCAGATAAACTATCTTTTCTCCTCTCTTTAAAAACTCATTTGTCATTAAGAGAGCCTGATCAAAATAACCGCCAGGATTATCCCTTAAATCCAAAAGCAATGAAGTCATTCCGCTTTTCTTAAGAGAAGCAACGGCCTTCATAAACTCTTCATAGGTAGTTTTTGAGAACTTTGACAACTTGACATAGCCCAGATGTTTGTTGAGCATCATGCTGGCATCCAAGCTCTTAAGAGGAATTATGCCACGCGTTATTGTAAAAGGAATCAGCCCCGCAACTGAACCTCTTTTTATGTCAACTTTAACCTTTGTGTTCTGTGGCCCCTTCAACAATTTAATTAAAGAGTCTTGATTAAATTTAACGCCTGCTACATTCTTCCCGCCAACTTTAATAATCCTGTCACCGCTAAGCAAGCCAACCTTAGATGACGGACCTCCGGGTATTACATTGATAACCACTGCCGTATCATTAGGTACATTAAATTCTATTCCTATGCCGCTAAAATTTCCTTCCAAAGATTCTTCCGCCTCTGCCAAATCTTGCGGAGGAAGATAAACTGAATGAGGATCCAAAGATTGCAAAATCAAAGGAATAGATTTTTCAACCATGTCATTATAGCTCAGCGTATCTACATAATTCTGCTCTATCTGGTCCAGCACAAGAAGCAATTTATCCCATTTGTGCCCTCCTATTGCGTACTCAGAACTGATGGCCCTCCTTCTTGCACATCTCTCTAACATATTAAGAGACAGGAATAAAGACAGAATAATAATAATCACTATTCCAAAATAAGGGTTCCTTATAAGCTCCTTAAAATATTTGTGATGCGGTTGTTCAGGCTGCGGTGCTGCAGATTGCTGCTCCGGTTGCTGCGATGCAACAGGCTGCTGCTCCTGCTGTTGCGGTTGCTCCGGCTGATTTTGTATGTTTAGCTCTTCCGCCATATTATAAGTTCCTTTCCTTTTCCAATTTATCAATCTCCTCCTGCGGCATATGAACAATCTCTATATTAGCCCTTTTCAGAAGTTTGATTCCGTCATCCAAACGGTAGTCATCTCTATAAACCACTCTCACAATTCCACTTTGAATAATAAGTTTTGCACACTCAACACAAGGAGACGCCGTTATGTACAAAGTGCCCCCATTAGAACTGTTATTAGATTTTGCAATCTTTGTAATTGCGTTAGCTTCAGCATGTAACACGTACGGCTTTGTTACGCCGTTTTCATCCTCGCATACATTTTCAAAGCCGGAAGGCGTCCCGTTATAACCGTCAGAAATTATCATTCTATCCTTAACAATCAGAGCCCCCACCTGTCTTCTCTTGCTGTAAGAATTCCTGGCCCAAATCCCGGCCATCTGCAAGTAGCTGATATCAAATTGAGTTTGCTTATCCATCTTAATTTTCCAATGTATTTGGCTGATACAAATATCTCTTAATACTGCGTTTTGGCGTCTTCTCAAACTCCTCCGGCATTACTCTTACTCCCGACAGCTTGCAATAATTAGGCAAATCCTGATTGACAATCTTTATATTTTCTTCCATCTTTTGTATCATCATCTCTCTGGAAAATCCCTCAACCGCTCCAGCTTCCATATCTGGATATATAAGTGCAACCAGTTTTCCTCCCTCATCAACCACCAAAGACTCAACAACATACGGCATGTTATTAATTACACTTTCTATCTCTTCAGGGTAAATATTTTGTCCGCTGGGACCAAGAATCATTGTCTTGCTCCTTCCCTTAATATATAAATAGCCGTCTTCATCCATCAAGCCAAGGTCACCGGTTCTGAACCATCCGTCGGGAGTGAAAGATTCTTTAGTAGCCTCCTCATTCCTGTAATATCCCAGCATCACATTATCTCCTTTGACCAAAATTTCTCCAGGAATTGTAGCCGGGATTGCAGAGTCAACTTTAATCTGCATTCTTGGAGCCGCCTTTCCGCAAGAATAAAGCTTTAGTTTATTCCAAGGAGAATAGGCAATGATGGGCGCACATTCTGTCATTCCGTAACCAACTGTATATCTGAAGCCTATCTTATGGAAGAAGTTATCCGCCTCCTTATTGAAAGCGGCACCTCCAACAATGACTTCTACAAAATTTCCTCCAAACGTATTTGACAAGGTCTCATTAATTTTATCGCCAATCTTTTTGTCAACTATCGGGAGTCCAAGTAAAAATCTCATGCCCGGCTTCTTTAAGAAAGGCTGCAATCTGCTTTTGTAAATTTTCTCAATTATAAGAGGAACGGCAATAATCAAGATTGGCTTTATCTCCTCAAGCGCTTTGACAATTATACTTGGAGATGGAACTCTGGTTAAGAAATATACGTGAGAGCCAACGCACATTTCAAAAAGAAATTCAAACATCATCCCGTACATGTGCGCGGATGGAAGCACAGAAACAACGCTTGTGGCATTGTTAACCTGAGGCATCACCTGAATTGCAAATAACACATTAGAAATCAATGCTCTGTAAGGAATCATCACACCCTTTGAAAAGCCGCTTGTACCGCTTGTATAATTTATTAAAGCAAGTTCATTTGGATTCTCCTCTTTGTAATAATTCAAGCTCTCTTTAACAAAAGCTTTTGGATATTTTTTTCCAAAAAGCTCATTTAAATGTTCCCTTGTATCTGGAACTTTAGGATCCTTGGAGTAAAGTATCTTGAATTCATCCAGATTTATAATGTTTTCCAAATATGGCATGTGGGAAGCTGTAATCTCCTCAGCCACAAGCGAGCCCACAAACAAAGCCTTAGCCTCTGAGTGGTTTACTATGAACTCTATATTTCCCGGTTTGAACTCATGTAAAATTGGAACAGGAACAGCTCCGTAAGTAATACAAGCCAAAAACACAACGCCCCAATTTGCCTGATTACGAGCGCAAAGGGCAATCTTCTCTCCTTTCTGAATTCCGCAAATTGAAAAAATAATATGCAGCTTTTCTATTCTCCTGGCAACATCTCTGTAGTATAGAGTAATTCCCTTGTAATCAGATAACGCAGGACAATCCCAGTTCTTTTTGAAACTGTCCTCAATCATTTTATTAAAAGAAATATCCATAAAAAGTAGTTTAATTTCCGTTTATAACTCTGCAGACACCTATGCAAAATCTTGGAGCTGACACAAGTGTGAATAAATTCCTCCTTTCTCTACCAGCTGGTCATGGGTGCCCTTTTCTTTTATCTCCCCGTCTTTTATAACAATAATCATATCAGCATAACGTATTGTGGAAAGACGGTGTGCAATCACAATAGACGTTCTGTTTTTCATTAGCTTTCCAAGGGCATCCTGTACAAGCCTCTCACTCTCTGTATCCAGAGAAGAAGTGGCTTCATCCAGAATTAGAATTGGAGGGTTCTTTAAAATTGCCCTGGCTATAGCTATCCTTTGCCTTTGCCCGCCGCTCAAATTGCTGCCGCGGTCTCCAATATTTGTCTGAAATTTATCCGGCATTTGCTGAATAAAATCATAAGCATTTGCAATTTTTGCAGCATTAACAACATCCTCATCACTAGCATTTTCCGCCCCAAAAGTAATGTTATTGTAAACACTGTCATTGAACAAAATAGAATCTTGGGTCACTATTCCCATCTGATTTACAAGAGATTCCATCGTCGCATCCTTAATATTAACCCCATCAATCAGCACTTCCCCACCCGTTACATCATAGAACCTTGGAAGCATATCGGCAAAAGTAGACTTGCCCGCTCCGGAAGGACCTACAATAGCAATCATTTTTCCTTTTGGAATGACAACGTTTATGTTTTTAAGAACGGGAACTTTATCATAAGAGAAATCTACGTTCTTGTACTCTATCTCTTTTGCAAACGTCTTAAGTTCAACCGCATCCTTCTTCTCCTTAATTGGGTTTTCAACATCCAAAATAGCAAATAATCTATCTCCGCTTACCATACCTCTCTCTATGCTTGCATAGGCGTTAGAAATATTCTTTGCAGGCTCAAGCACCCTCCAATAAAAAGCAATATAAACAACAAACGCAGGCATATCCATTCCAAGTTCCCCGTGGATTTGCAACCAGCCACCGTAAAATAAAACTGCCGCGGCAATGCTTATTCCCAAAAATTCAGAAATTGGAGAAGCCAGCTCCTGTCTGTAGGACATTCTTCTGCTGTTCTTCTGATGTGCAACATTTGTAATTTCAAAATTGCCCTGCACATATTTTCTCCCGTTGAAAGCTTTTATGATTCTGATGCCGGACATTGCTTCCTCAAAATGACTTACTATTCTTCCCATAAGCATCTGAGTAGTAACGGCTTTCTTTCTAAGTTTATGGGCAATCTTGCCAATAACTATAGCTGAAAAAGGTATTGTCAGCAATGTCACGATAGTTAATTTTGGAGACATGTAAAACAGACCTGCAAGAAAACCAATTATCAGCAACGGCTCGCGGAACAAAATATGGAAACTGTTTGCAACTCCGTTTTGCACCTCCGTTACATCATTGGAAATTCTGCTCAACACATCCCCTTTTTGGTGAGAATGAAAATACCCAACATGAAGGCTTGTTATTTTACTAAACAAATCTGTTCTTATATTCTTCATAATGCGCGCACGCATCTTTACAAGTATGACCTGTGACCAATACCTTGTAACATTGGAGAATAGAGAGGCTATAATCAAGATGATGCAGACAAACATCAATGCATTCAAAGGTCCGCTGTTCAGAAATATTTTATCCAGATAATATTGGAAAACATCTTTAAAATATTGTACGGAAAAAGAGAAGTTGGCAACTTTTCCTGCGCTGGCAGCGGCAGATGCGGCAACGGTTTTAGGTTCAAAAAGCACCGTCAGCAACGGATCTACCAGAGCGTAATTTGCAACTCCAAAGATTACAGAAAAAATAGAGAGAATCAGATACCCGGGCCAAAATTTTTTAAAAGGTCTGGCGTAATTCAATAATCTTCTAAATGACTTCATACTCTCTCTTTTATTATAATCTTATTTTTTTCACGGTTAAAGTTTCTTTATCCTGCCGCTCTTAAGATTAAGCAGGAACTCCTTTCCGTCAACGCCCATAACTTTTATATATCCCTCATTTTCAAGGACAATTCGGCTATCTTTTGCTATAGGCCTGCGCCAATTTCTTGCGGTAACTTCAGTTCCGTCCAGATTATAAATTCTTGTTGCGCCAATTGTTCTCATTACAAGATAATCCTTTCCAAACATTGTGACCTGTTTAGGAAGTTCTCTTGTGAATTCTGGTGCATGGATATCTTTCCATCCGGCCGCCGGCGTACCGTCAAGCGCATATTTTGTAATTGTATTATCGGCATTGATTACAAGCAGAGAGTATCTGTCTCCCTCCTTAACAACTGCAGGACCGCAGGCAACTTTCTTTGGCAAGGCCAGAGGATAACCTCCTGCATAAGCCCCCCGTTTTGTCATTAGGCATAACCTGTCGGCGACAATAAATGCCATGTGAACTTTGTTCCCGTAAATAACCTGACCCACAGCCCCTTTCAGCGTATCTTTAAATGGCAGAGCCCACAATCCTTTATGATCTTTATCAGAAAAGGCTATAGATAAGAATTTTGGAGACTGCTCTATGTAACTTGTGTCCCCTGTCTGAGGATCTACAAGCAAGAACGGACCGCCGGATACTTTTATTATACTATCTATATATTGCTGATGTGTTCCGGATTGCTTAAACATTTCCGGAGTGCTGGCAAGTTTGGCTGCATAAAAATCAACTTCCGCTATAACCTTTTTATCCTCAGCGCCTATAGTAGTGGTGAAATATTCAAAATTTTTGTTTTTAATGCTAGAAGTAAATACTTTTCTAAAGTACGGATTAAGCGCATTAAACAGAGTGTCAGATCCTTCCTTAATATTGAAAAGCACTCTTGCAGAACCTTTGTCAGATAAAAAATCGGAAGCCGGTGTTCTGTTAAGATAACTATCCAGGCTAATATGCGAGCCTCCCTTTACAAACTCTGTAAGAACTTTTCTGGAACCAATAACCATCCACTCTCCGCTGCGGCAGCAAACCTCCTCCTTTGTATGACTAAAAGCCTCTCCAAATACAGATGCAAAATATCCTCTCTGCTTAAAAGGTTTAATTTTTGGTCTCCCTATTTTATCCTTAACACCTCCAAATAATCTGGACCATCCGGATGGTTTAACATGGGCAACCGTAAGCCAATCATACTTTCCGCCAATCAGACAGAAAGCCGTTGCAACCTCTGTAAAATTTTGAGATACAGCCCAATCTTGAGGAGCCTTCTCTCCCTTCTTTGTAACTGATATCTGTCGCGACAGATAAGAATTTAATTTTTTGTTTACCTCCAAATAATCTCTATATGCCTTAAGATAACTCTTCATGCCGGATATTTGCAGGCTCACGCAAAACATTGTACTTGCAGGGAGAATTTTTCCAATTTGAGATTCCGCTGGTTCCTGTGAAAGAAATACAGAAGAGAAACTTGCAGGGTCCGCATTGTTATAAGTTGTTCCGCGGAAAGAGATAAAATTCTTTTGGCGCGGATTGATTTCCAGCGCGCTCCATGTAGAAAATCTTAAAAGGAAATCTGAATATTTTAAGAAGTCATAAGTTACAACACCAGAAAACAATTTTCCTACCTGCTTATGATTCAAATACATGCACTCTATCCCTCCAGTCTCCTCCAGCACGGACATGAAATCATGAAAATCCAAAATAGAACTGCCGTTTGCAAGATGGCGTACGGAGCTCTCCACCAAAAAAGTAGAACTGCTTGCTACCAGCAATGCGCCGTGTGTTGTAACTTCAAATCCATCAGGATATTCACGCACGTCACAGCCATTATATTTCCTGGACGTGTGCGCGGTGGAATCCAGAATGTTTGATATTATTCCGCTATATCCCGGAACAGTGCTCATATCCAGGATTTCCAGAAAAGTTATCTCATTTTTGGAAGAGTAATGTAAAGTGAATAGAACATGACAATTATTAAAGACCTTTCTCTTTGCAAGAATCTCCTGAAATTTAACCAACGGCTCATTTTTTTGCATGATGCCGCTGCCAAAATTTGTGGTATCATTAAGAACCGGAATCAGATGCTCCAGTTTTTCAAAATCCAGAATTGCAATGGCATCTGTCGGAACTGCCTTATAAGCGCTTTTTGTAGCTGCGCTAAGCTGCCGCTGCTCCTTGTCTTCCCTCTCATTTTGTCCTTTGCAAGCCCCAAGCAACAGCACGGCGGCACAAAGCACCCCGCACAAAAAATATTTCCTCCGTATCCTCATTGATTCGAACGCACAGTATGGGGCAAAAATACTAAAAAATAAGGTAAGGGAAAAGCAGAGAGAAAAAAAAAGGCCGACATATTTGTCGGCCTTTTAGAATATCCTATTTTACACTATTTTACAGCAGGCTTAGCAGCAGGTGCAGCAGCAGCAGCCGGTTTAGCGGCAGCTTTTGTAACCTTTACAAGCTCAACGTCAAAAATCAAAGTAGAGTAAGCAGGCAATTTAGGACCCATTTGTCTAGGACCGTATCCAAGGTCAAACGGAATCCAAAGAGTCTCTTTTCCACCCTCTCCAATAAACTGAAGACCTTCTGTCCATCCTCTGATAACTGCATTTAGAGGGAATTTAACAGTCTCGCCTCTTTCATAAGATGAGTCAAATACTGTTCCGTCCAAAGTTGTGCCTTTATAGTTAACCTCTACAGTATCTTCTGGAGCCGGTTTATTATCATTGCCCGGTTTTGCAATTTTATACTGAAGACCGTCAGCTGTCTCTTTTACGCCGTCCTTTGTCTTATTCTCAGACATGAATTTTTTCTCTTCTGCCTGTTTAACTTTTGCCATAGCCTCCTGAGCCTTCATCATATACCTTTGAATAACGGGACCGCAATCAGCTTCCTTAATCTTTAATGTGGTATCTCCTGACATGTAAGCCTTCATAGCCTTCATAATGACTCCATAATTAAGACCTTCCATAGAAGAGGCCTTAAGCATTCCGCCAAATGAAACGCCAACGGCATAGCTGACAGAGTCAATTTCTGCCTGGCTTACGCCTTCAATCTTAGTTGTCTTCTTTCCGCAAGAAGCAACAACCAATGCGCATAGAGCGCAAACTGCTAGTGATTTTAAAATCTTCATTGTTGTATTAACTAATTAGTTTATAATATTCTGCTAAAATTACTGCCGCGGCAGCGCAAAGGACAAAGGTAATTATTTTTGCAAACTTCTAACCGCAAACAGGCAAAGTTTATGCAATAGCCGTGCCCCAACGTTTGCGTCCCACTCATTTTTTTCTCCGCCAGAAGCCAGCTTCCCTTTTGCGCATGCCGGAGCCACTTCACACAAATCAAATCCAATTATCCTTTTTCTTCCCGACAGTTTTCTAAGCAGATATACAGCCTCAGAGTATGTCAGCCCTCCCGGAACCGGCGTCCCAGTATTAGGACAGCAAGAAGGCTCCAATCCGTCAATGTCAAAACTAACATAGACATTATCCGGCAGCACCTCTATTATGCCGTCACATATTTCATCCCAAGTCATTCGCCCGCCATAAATAGCACTTCTTATCCCTGCATCTGTAAAAACCTCAAGAGTTTTATTCTCATTCATCAAATCATACTCGTCCTTGCAGAAATCTCTTATTCCAACTTGACACAAAGTCTTCACCCCCTTAATTTTATGCAAGATATTATACATGATTGAAGCATGAGAATATTCAAAGCCCTCATAAGCTTTTCTCAAATCTGCGTGCGCATCAAATTGCAAAACCCCAAATTCCGCAACAGCACCCTTCCCCGCTTTTTTTGCCTGCTCCGCAACCATCTCAGCTGCCGCCTTGACGGCACCAAAAGTCACACTATGCTCTCCCCCTACAACCCCTACAATCTTATTCTCTTTATTGAAATCACGACAGATTCCTTCTACAATGTTATTCATTTCCTCTGAAGACGCATTCACCTCATCTATAGTCTTTTGCATCTTCTTCTGCTCCTCTCCTCTTGCAAGCGCGTCAATCACCTTCACAGCCTTAGCCCTGGCATCCTTGCTAATCAGCTCAATATAATCTTCAGCGGCAAAAAACTTTACATCATCGCCTCCATTCTTTGCAATTTTTCCCGCCCGGCCAGTACCTTCTGCGGCGCCGGCAATAAAAGTTTTGCCTGTCCCAATTTTTAAATTTTCAGCATTTTTTATCCCTTCATCAAACAAATCTACTTGAATGGAGGCATCAATAATTGCCTTTGGACCTTTTGCAGTACCCGCTGAATATGAAACAGTTGCATCCCAAGGAACAGAAACCAGCACCACCGGGCATTCTTCTGCCTCATAGGGCATTCCAAAATAATTTCCATTGGGAACGCCCACTCCGTTAACATCAAATTTTTCCATAAAAAGGATTAAAAAAACCGACTAGATTAATTACCTACTTCAGACAAAAATTTAATTCTTACTAGCCGCACTTCTTCCTCTGAATAGTCCGGCCCAAGAGCTTTCTCCGCATCTATCAAAGAATCACTCTCCGCTTCATCCTTAAAATAATCATAGATATCTGCAATCTTGTCGTCATCAACCACTTGCTTAATATAATAATCTATGTTTAATTTCAAACCGGAGTTCACGATAGATTCAATTTCCGTATAAAGCTCATCCATCTCCATATTTTTTGCATCCGCTATTTCATCTAGCGGAAGGCGCCTGTCTATGTTGGAAATAATGAATTTTTTATTGGCAGACTTTTCACCAATACTGTGAATAACAATATCTGTAGGCCTATCAATCTCATTTTCCTTTACATACTTATCAATGAGTTCAACAAACTCCTTCCCGTACTTCTTAGCTTTTCCTTCTCCTACGCCTTGACAATTTTTAAGTTCATCCAAAGTTATTGGATACATTATAGACATGTCTTCCAAAGCAGGATCTGCAAAAATGATAAAAGGAGGAAGGTTTAATCTCTTGGATAAAGAATGTCTCAAATCCTTAAGTATTGCAAGAAGCTGAAGATCTCCTCCGCCGCCGCCATGCTTTTCCGCCTCATTTGTAATTGACTCATCTTCATCTGTATCTTCAAACTTTCTGTCCTCCGTAATCTTTATTGGATAAGGCTTCTCCAAATATTCTTTCCCTTTTGGAGTCAAAGATATCAGACCATACTGCTCAATATCCTTCTTTAAAAACTGCAGCACGCAAGCCTGGCGTATAACAGCCAGCCAGAACTTATCATCCTTATCTGGCATAATACCAAAGAAACGGCTATGGTGATGATTATAAGACTTTATAATTGAATTCATTACGCCGCCAAGAATATTTGCAAGGTGATCGCTCTTAAAACTCTCTTTCATAGAACGAATCAGCTGGAACAGCGTAACAAAGTACTCTTTGCCCTCAAATTTAGGTTGCTGATGCAAACAATTATCACATGCTCCGCAATTGTCTTGCTTGTAAACTTCACCAAAATAATTCAACAAAGTTTTCCTGCGGCACTGATTTGACTCTGCATATGCAACAGTCTCATTAAGCAGCTGCTTGCCAATCTCCTGTTCAGCCAGCGGTTTGCTCTGCATAAATTTTTCCAGCTTAAGGATATCCTTAAAACTATAAAATGCAATGCACTGTCCCTCACCGCCGTCACGGCCCGCACGTCCTGTCTCCTGATAATATCCCTCCAATGACTTTGGCATATTGTAATGAATGACAAAACGGACATCCGGCTTATCTATTCCCATTCCAAATGCTATTGTTGCTACAATAACATCAACGTCCTCCATTAAGAATTTATCCTGGTTTGTTGCTCTTGTGGCGGCATCAAGTCCGGCATGATACGGCAACGCCTTGATTCCGTTAACACACAACAACTCAGCCATTTCCTCAACCTTCTTTCTGCTCAGACAGTAAATGATTCCGCTCTTGCCAGAATTACTCTTGATAAATTTTATAATCTCCCTTTCTGCATTTATTTTTGGGCGAATTTCATAATACAAATTTGGTCTGTTGAATGATGTTTTAAAGACCTTAGCATCCATCATGCCCAGATTCTTCTGAATATCAGACTGCACCTTTGGAGTAGCCGTTGCCGTCAAGGCAATTATCGGCGCCTCCCCAATTTCTTTAACTATCGGGAGTATCCTCCTGTACTCAGGTCTAAAATCATGTCCCCACTCAGAGATACAATGCGCCTCATCAACCGCATAAAATGAAATATGACACTGCTTAAGAAGCTGAATGTTGTCCTCTTTTGTCAGAGACTCCGGAGCGACGTACAACAATTTTGTGACACCTTTTAACAAATCATCTTTGACTTCCTGAACCTGAGCCTTGTTAAGCGATGAATTCAAGAAGTGTGCAATTCCCTCACTGTTAGCAACAAATCCCCTGATAGCGTCTACCTGATTCTTCATAAGAGCTATAAGCGGAGAGATGACAATTGCTGTTCCATCCATAACTAAAGCCGGAAGCTGGTAGCAAAGAGATTTCCCGCCACCGGTAGGCATAATTACAAACGTGTTATTCCCTGCAATTAAATTCTTTATGACAACTTCTTGGTCTCCTTTAAAAGTATCAAAACCAAAGAATTCTTTTAATTTTTTATGTAAAGCTTCTGATGTTACCACTTCTAATACAAAAGATATTTTTTAACTTTGTGGATACAAGTTAGTGATAACTTTTTTGAAAGCAAAATTTTTATGAAAATTTCCAAGAATAACCTAAAAGATTTAGCAGTTAACGTCATAAAAAAAGAGGCGGAAGCTGTCAGTAATCTTACTCCATATATAGATGACACATTTGTAGATGTCCTAAACCTCATTTACAATTCAAAGGGGCGTTTAATAGTTACAGGCATTGGCAAGAGCGCCCTGATAGGCACCAAGATAGTTGCCACCATGAACTCCACCGGAACCCCTTCTATTTTCATGCATGCAGCTGACGCAATACACGGAGATTTGGGCATTGTACAGCCGGATGACGTAGTAATGTGCATCTCAAAAAGCGGCAATACCCCAGAGATAAAAGTCCTTGTACCGCTTATTGCCAGAATGGGAAATAAAATAATTGCCCTTGTCTCAAATACGGACTCATTCTTAGCTCAGCACGCAGATTATGTTGTACGTGCAACCGTTGGAGAGGAGGCAAGTCCAAACAATCTTGCGCCAACATCATCCACTACTACTCAGTTGGTTATGGGAGATGCAATGGCTGTTTGCCTGCTTAAGATGAGAGGCTTTTCACAAGAAGATTTTGCAAAATATCACCCGGGCGGTTCACTTGGCAAACGCCTTTACCTTAGGGTTGCAGATGTTATTGACAAGAGCGTGCGTCCGTGGGTGAATGAAGATGAGGATATCCAAAACACTATCATAAATATCTCCCAAAACCGTCTAGGCGCTACCGTTGTTCTGGATAAAAAAGAGAACATGCTGGGCATCATCACAGACGGGGATGTCCGCAGAATGGTAGAACGCGGAAAGCCATTGGAAACACTAAAGGCAAAGGACATCATGTCTCACAATCCCAAACAGATTGATATTAATGAACTTGCAGTGAATGCCTTTAACATAATGCAAAAGAATAAAATCACTTCTGTTGTTGTAATGGAAGATGGAAAGTATGCCGGTCTTGTGCACATTCACGATATCTTGCGTGAAGGCATTGTTTAGTTTTTAGCTCCCGACAGATTAATCCAGCGAATGTTGTTGTCTCTGGCCCACCAGGTTAGCTGGCGTTTGGCGTAGTGGCGGGTGTTGCGTTTTATGAGGTCTGTTGCGGTTGTAAGGTCTGTTTTGCCGTCCAGGTAATCAAATAACTCCCGGTAACCTACCGTGCGCAGTGATGAATATTCAGTTGTTACAGCGCCACTTCGCTTAAAGTCGCTGCGCTCCATGCGCTCAGTTGGCGCTGTAACAACTGAATCAGTGCGTTTGCTGGGCACAGCAACTTGCGGAGTTTGTCTGAAATGCTGCAATCCTTTCACTTCATCTATGAGGCCGGCAGAAATCATATTATCAACTCGCTTATTGATACGTTCATAAAGCTCTGAACGGTTGCGGGTTATTCCTATTTTTTCAATCTTGAACGGTCTGTGCTTTTGCGGCATTGCAGCCGTATGACCCGCAGCAGCAGCCCCTCCGGTTTTCCAATCGGAAAACTTGCGGCCCGTCTGCAACGTAACCTCCAGCGCACGTACAACACGCTGTGGATTAGCAATATCTATAGTCTCATAAGATTCAGGATCCAGGCTCTTCAGCTCATAACGCAAACTCTCCAAGCCCTCTTTCTCCAGTCGCTCAGTCAGTTGCGCGCGCAGTTCTAAATCTGCCGCAGGAAAATCATCCAAACCGTTGCAAACGGCATCAATATAAAGACCGCTGCCTCCGCACATTATCAATCTATTGTGAGTTTTAAAGAGTTCATCAAGAAGCGCAAGCGCCTCAATCTCATAGCGTCCCGCGGTGTAATGTTCCGTAATGGAATTGGTGGCAATGAAGTAATGTTTCACACGGGCAAGCTGCTCCTCTGATGGACGAGCCACCCCTATATTCATCTCCCTGAAAATCTGTCGGGAGTCACAACTAATTACAGGTGAACCAATTTCCTCTGCCAGCCGCACGGCATATTCCGTCTTGCCGGCCGCCGTAGGGCCAAGAATAATTGTTAGCGTTTTCCCGGAATCATCCATTAATGAAATTTGCTAATTGAAGCGCGCCTATTGATTATCATCCGCATCCGCATCTGCAGGATCCTCATAAACATCTGACGGATTATCAGATGCATCAACAGAAGTGGACTCGTTTATTAAATCAAAGTTGTCATATTTTGCCGCAAATTGCTCAGGCACCCTCCCCTTTTCCGCAACAAGCCGCGGATAAGAATTGTGCACAACAAAATCTGCGGTTCCATCTTTGGTCAGAGTTAAGTATTTATTCTTCTTTATATCAAAGACATACAGAAGCGTATTCTCTTTCTTTGAGAGCGTTTTCTCTATTGTCACTCCGTCTAAAGTGCCGCTGCCCATATCAAATAAGCCGTAAACACTCTTTACATTCCCGCTCTCATCCAATCCCTTAAAAGCAATCATCTGGTCCGGCGCAAACTCTAAATCTTCCGTTAGATATTTATGCAATGCAAAAAGAGTCATGCCCCCGCTGACTTCATACTCGCGGGAAAAAATTTTACTGAACGGAAATGTAGCCTTGTATTTGTAAATTGTATCTGCCATGACGCAATAATTTGTAGCCGTTATTTTTTTAAATGTTTTAATATAAACTGCACAGTATCAGCACGGTCTGCAAAATCATCAATTTCCGGCCTCTGCGCTAAACCAAAGGTAGTGTATTTTTTTTGAATTTGATTCTTGTACATTTTTTCAAATGCCGTTATCTCCCTTTTGTTTTTGTAGTACTCAAAATTAACTTGAGAAAGCGGAGGATGCACAGAAGGGTCATGCCTCAAAATAAAAAAGCCGCCATCAATCATCTCATGTTTATTCATTGCTTTCTTCATTCTATTCCCGACAGATATTTCTCCCTCCATTAGCAGCAGTGCTCTTTCACGCACATAAGAATCAGCATGGGCGGGAACAGCCATGAGAAAACTTTTCATCTTTTTTGCCGCATTTACAAGTCTCTTAAAATCATAACCTTCCGGCACAAACAGATAAGAAACGCTCCGGCATCCAAGCCCGCAATACAAGAACATATCTTCCGCCAAACCTCTAAGCTGCTCATTACTTTCATCTCCCTCCAAAACGGCAAAACTAAATCTGCTTCCCCTTAATAATTTTGGAATGCGGGGGATTTCTTTTTTAATTCCCGCCATAGTATCATCGCTGCCGGAAGCAATTAATCCACATGGATTTACGCCAAAACTGCCTTTTGCCCTTTTGCAAAAATCAGATTCAAGTGATGCCCCGTCCGTAATAATATCAAAAACAACCTTGCCGCACCAATAGACATCAATACCACACAGCATATCATATACAGCCGGCAAAAGCCGTCTATCCTTGGAAGATAATTTGACATACGCGTTGCATCCGCAGGCAAGAGTACAAAGCAAATCGTGAAAGCCGACAAGCGGCAGATTGCCGGCCATTATTATTCCCACAGTCTCATTCCGCCTGTCATTCTCCGTATTTTTCGCATGATTAAGCAGCCACTTCAAAGAACTGGGTTGCAAGAACTTATCGGCAATATTCTTCATTGCCTCAATCTGCATTTTCAATGTAAAAAACGGATTGCTTTCCCACGCAGACTTCATTGCAGACAAAAGGAGCGGACTGTTGTGTTTTTTCATCTGCCTGCCAAGGAGCGTAAAACTATTTATAAAATGACCTTCTTGCATAGTGCAAATTTACCAAAAAGGAGTATCTTTACAACCTGAAATGGACGCACAGAAAACTTTACTCTCCGATAGTTATTTGAGTATCGCCTCCCTTTCAGAAGGGGCATACAAAGACAACGGCAGCCGTTTTATTTCTTTTCTTTATCCATGCACATCCGCGGAACAGGCGGATTTATTTTTGTCTTCCGTCAGAAAAAAATATTATGATGCAACTCATCACTGCTATGCGTACAGGCTTGGCAGAATGGGTAATACATTCCGCATAAATGATGACGGAGAGCCCTCCTCCACCGCGGGCAGACCAATATACGGACAGATCCTTTCAAACAATTTGAGTGATGTTCTGCTGGTTGTTGTAAGATACTTCGGCGGAGTGAAGCTTGGAGTCCCGGGACTTATAAAGGCCTATAAATCAGCAGCCGCAGATGCAATCGCGCACGCACAAATCATAACAAAAATTTCTACTGAAAGATTTGAAATTAGATTTAACTACCCATCCGCAGACAAAGTGATGAAGGAGCTTAAGAGACTGGGAATAGAGGCTAAGAATAAAAAATTTGAGGAAGAGTGTTCTGTAGAAGCGGACGTGCGTCTGACTGATATAGAGAGACTTAAGGTAGCTTTTAAAAGGGAGCCGGGCATTGCCTTAAACAAAGTTGAGCAGCCCGCCTCAAAACAGAATTAAAGAGAAAAAACATAATAGATATGCCAAAAAGTTTAATTTCAATTTCCGATTTTACAAAAGAAGAGATGCTGCATGTCCTTGAAGTTGCTCAAGAATTTGAGAAGAAAAAATCTCAAACATTCTTGCATGACAAAGTGATTGCATGTCTGTTCTTTGAACCTTCCACCAGAACCAGACTGAGTTTTGAAACAGCATCAAACAGACTGGGTGCCAGGGTAATAGGCTTCTCTGACGCAGCCAACACCAGTGTCTCAAAAGGTGAAACCTTAAAGGATACAATAAAAATGGTATCAAACTACGCGGACCTGATTGTAATGCGTCACCCTTTGGAGGGAGCTGCAAGATATGCTTCAGAAGTAGCATCGGTTCCGGTAATCAATGCGGGAGACGGAGCAAATCAGCACCCCACGCAAACAATGCTGGACCTCTACACAATCAAACAAACTCAGGGTACGCTGGAAAATCTTAACGTAGATATGGTTGGAGACTTAAAGTACGGACGCACGGTACACTCTCTTCTGCAGGCGCTTTCATTCTTCTCACCATCCTTTACACTTACCGCTCCGGAGGAACTGAAAATGCCGGAAGAGTACAAAGATTTTCTTAAGCACAAAAAAATTGCTTACAAAGAGACAAAAGATCTATCCGAGGGACTTAATGATGCGGACATACTTTACATGACAAGGGTTCAGAGAGAGAGATTTACAGATCCTATTGATTATGAAAAAGTCAAGAACTGCTACAGACTCTCCGCAGACATGCTTGGAGGCTGCAAGAAAAACATGAGGATTCTCCATCCGCTTCCCAGGGTTACGGAAATTGCCCTGGATGTAGATGACACTCCGTACGCATATTATTTTAAACAGGCAGAAAACGGAATGTACGTCAGAATGGCCATTATTTCTTACCTACTTGGTTACAGATAGTACAGACGTCTCTGTCGGGAATAAAAAAATCCCGCATTACGATATAATTAAAGGAAAAAAAGAAAAGATATGGATAAAGTTAAAAAGGTGACTGAAGATGTTCGGCAGGTTAGCGCCATAAAAAACGGCACGGTGTTGGATCATATACCTGCAAATCAACTGTTTAAAGTAATAAGCATTTTGGGCTTGGACAAGAACTGTTCCAATCAGATAACTTTTGGAATGAATCTGGAGAGCAAGCTTCTGGGGAAAAAAGCAATTATTAAAATCGCCGACAGATATTTTAAGCCAAGCGAGATTAATAAAATTGCGCTGGTTGCGCCCGATGCAAAAATTAACGTAATAAAAGATTACAAAGTAACTGAGAAAAAAGTCATTGCGGTTCCTAAAGAAATTATTGGAATTGTAAAGTGCATGAATCCCGTCTGCATTACCAATCATCAGCCTATTGCAACAAAGTTTAAAACAGAATATGAAAACAGACATCTGAAACTTATCTGCCACTATTGTGAAAAAACCACAGACGGAGATGATATTCAGATTATTGATTCTCAGCTGTAACTTTGGCGCCCAGAAACACCGGACCGGCTTGTGCGGCTTACAGCAACTGATCAAAGGGATCCTTGTTACAAATTTATTGGCATCACCGCAACAAAATGCTGTTTTGTTACCTTTTATTTAGTTTTACATAAATATGACGTTTAAATAAAAAGATTTATTAAATTTGGCATTCCGGAAAAGAAAACAAGAAAAATTTTAAACAATAATTTCAAAAATATAAATAATTTAAAAGATATATTAGTCATGAAAAAGGCTTATAATTTTAACGCCGGTCCTTGCAAGTTGCCTAAAGAAGCAATAGATGCAACGATTGAGGCACTTAAAGATTTTAACGGCACGGGGATGCCGGTCATTTCAGTTTCTCACAGAAGCAAAGAATGGGAAGCGGTAATGGAGGAGTGCGGTTCTCTTTGGAAGGAGCTTCTTCATATTCCTGATAATTACCACATTCTGTTCCTTGGCGGCGGCGCAAGTCTGCAGTTCCTTTATGTTGCAATGAACCTGTTTGATCACAAGGCTGCCTACCTGGAAACAGGCGTTTGGGCAAAGAAATCTCTTGCAGAGGCCAAAGGCCTTGCAAAGAGCAGAGGTTTTGGAGATGACGCGGCTTATGCAATTGCATCTTCTGCAGACAAGACATATTCTTATATTCCAAAGGGTTACACTATCCCTTCAGATTTGGATTATTTCCACATCACTACTAACAATACCATCTACGGAACTGAGATTAAGACAGATATGGACTGCCCTGTTCCGTTGGTAGCAGATATGTCTTCCGATATCATGAGCCGTAAGGTTGATGTCAGCAAGTACGCGGTTATATACGGCGGTGCTCAGAAGAACGTTGGTCCTGCAGGTGTGGCATTTGTAATTATAAGAGATGACATGCTTAACAGAGTAAAAACTTATATTCCTACAATGTTGAATTACAAAACCCACGTTGACGGAGGGAGCATGTTCAATACGCCTCCTGTATTTGCAATCTACGTTATGGTTGAGACACTTAAGTGGCTTAAGAGCATTGGCGGAGTAGAGAAGATGCATGAGATCAACACCAAAAAATCTGAACTTCTTTATGGTGAAATTGACCGCAACAAGATGTTTGTAGGTACGGCTGCCAAAGAGGACCGTTCTATCATGAATCACTGCTTTGTAATGGCTCCTGAGTATAAGGCTCTGGAACAAGAATTTATGGACTTTGCAAAGAGCAGGGGAATGGTTGGAATCAAAGGCCACCGTTCAGTTGGCGGATTCAGAGCGTCGCTTTACAATGCCTGCACAATAGAGGACGTTCAGGCCCTTGTAGACTGCATGCAGGAATTTGAAAAAACGCATGTTAAATAAATTAGTTATAAATAGTTATGATACTCCCGACAGATAGTCAAAATCATCTGTCGGGAATATTGTTTAAGAGAATTTTGAGAATATTATAAAAGAAAATATCATGAAAGTTTTAATAGCTACGGATAAACCTTTTAGTTCAGCTGCAGTTGCCGGAATTAAAAAAATTGTTGAGGAAGCAGGTTACTCATTGGCGGTACTTGAAAAATATGGAACCGAAGATAAATTTATTGAAGCTGTTGCAGATGCGGACGCTTTGATTGTCCGCTCTGATAAAGTTACAAAGGCTGTCATTGATGCGGCAAAAAATCTTAAGATTGTTGTACGCGCCGGTGCAGGCTTTGATAATCTGGACCTTGCAGCTCTTTCTGCAAGAAAGATTGTTGCAATGAACACTCCGGGACAAAACTCAAATGCCGTTGCAGAACTTGCAATCGGCATGATGATTTACATCAGCAGAAACCAGTTCACTCCCGGAACAGGAAGCGAACTTAAGGGAAAAGTTCTTGGTATTCAGGCTTACGGACACGTTGGAAAACTTGTTGCAGACCACGCAAAATCTTTTGGAATGACAATCATGGCATTTGACCCGTTTGTACCAAGAGAAGTAATGGAGAAGGACGGAGTTTTGGTTGCCAAAGACCTTGACGATCTTTATTCTCACTCTAATTTTATTTCTCTGCATATTCCTGCTAATGACCAAACTAAGGGCTCTATCGGATATGCTTTGCTATCTAAGATGCCAAAAGGCGGCTGCCTTGTAAACACCGCAAGGAAAGAGGTCATCAATGAACCGGAGATTGATAAAATATTGGAAGAGAGACAAGATTTAAAATATGTAACCGATATTGCTCCGGCAAACATTGCAACTCTTAAAGAAAAATTTGGCAACAGAGTTTTTGCAACACCTAAAAAACAAGGTGCGGAAACTGCAGAGGCAAATATGAATGCCGGTTTGGCTGCTGCTAATCAGATAGTTGAATTCTTCAAAAATGGTTGCACAAAATTTCAAGTTAACAAGTTTTAGATTATGGTAAAAGTTAAACCTTTTGCGGCGGTACGCCCTCCAAAAAATCTTGCAAAAGAAGTTGCATCCCATCCTTATGATGTGCTAAGTTCAGAGGAGGCACAAAAAGAGGCGGGCGAAAAATCTTTGCTTCATATCATTAAACCGGAAATAGATTTCACTCCAATTGCAGGCGAGCATGAACGCAGAACCTATGATAAAGCGGTGGAAAACTTCAAGTTATGGCAGCAGAAAGGGTGGCTGGTTCAGGATAAAAAGGAGCAATACTATGTATATGCTCAAACCATGAACGGCCGCACTCAATACGGAATTGTGCTTTGCGCAAATGTAGATGACTACATGAACGGCACAATAAAAAAGCATGAACTTACACGCAAAGAGAAAGAGGATGACAGAATGATTCACGTTAGAATTCAGAATGCCAACCTTGAGCCTGTATTCTTTGCTTATCGCGATAATAATGAAATCAACAAAATTGTTTCAGATACTATCACAAAACAGCCTGAGTATGACTTTATTGCAGCAGACGGTTTTGGTCACAAAATGTGGGTGATAGAAGATGACAAAACTATCGCGAGAATAACAGAATTATTCACAACACAAGTTCCTGCATTCTATGTAGCTGATGGTCACCACAGAACAGCAGCAGCTGCAAGAGTTGGAGAGGAGAAGAAAAAACAAAATCCTCACCACACCGGCAAAGAGGAGTACAACTACTTTATGGCAGTAGTATTCCCGGAAAGCCAGCTGCATATTCTTGATTATAATAGAGTTGTAAAAGACTTGAATGGAATGTCAAAAGACGAATTCATTAAGAAAATGAGTGAAGATTTTGATGTTGAAAATAAAGGAAAAGAAATTTATCATCCATCCGGACTTCACAATTTCTCTATGTACATAGGCGGCGAATGGTACTCAATGACAGCAAAGAAAGGCACATACAATGATTCAGACCCAATAGGAGTTCTGGATGTAACTGTACTTTCAAATTGCGTCTTTGACAAACTGCTTAATATTAAAGACTTGCGTACTTCCGACAGAATAGATTTTGTTGGAGGAATCCGCGGCCTTGGAGAATTAAAACGCAGAGTGGACAGCAGAGAAATGGTTGCAGCATTTGCATTGTATCCTGTCTCTATGAGCCAGCTGATTAATATTGCGGATACCGGCAACATCATGCCGCCAAAGACAACATGGTTTGAACCAAAACTTGCCAGCGGCGTTACTATCCACAAGCTTGATGATTTTAAGGGTTAAGATTATAACTCCCTGATTTTTAAAAAGCAGCATCTTTCCGGTGCTGCTTTTTTTATCTTCCCACAAGCCCTCGCTTTATTTTGCGGCACAATCTTGTTATGCGAGTCATTTGAAAAGTTTCGCTCTGCCAAGTAATGATAACAAACCGAAGGCCCGCGACCGAAGGGAGCGTGCAGCTCCGCGGCGCAAGTGGACAAAAAAAAAGACCGTCAGAATCTGATGATCCTGACGGTCTTAAAAATTGGCGGCTACCCACTTTCCCACTTGGTATAGCAGTATCATAGGCGCGCGCGGGCTTAACTTCTCTGTTCGGAATGGGAAGAGGTGGATCCCCGCTGCTATTGCCACCATAATATCTTCGCCTCCCCATTGTCTCCGCCGGAGAGGCGTATGTTGCTGAGAGAGAAACGCTTTGGTCAAAGTCTCGTTTTCACTATTCGTATTTGAAGCTCTCGGGCTATTAGTACCGCTCGGCTTTGGCATTGCTGCCTTTACACCTGCGGCCTATCAACGTGGTAGTCTCCCACGACCCTGTTTGGAAATCTCATCTCGAAGCTAGCTTCGCACTTAGATGCTTTCAGTGCTTATCTAAACCGCACATAGCTACCCGGCAATGCAGCTGGCGCCACAACCGGTACACTGGAGGTGCGTCCATCCCGGTCCTCTCGTACTAAGGACAGGCCTCCTCAAATTTCCAACGCCCACAACAGATAGGGACCGAACTGTCTCACGACGTTCTGAACCCAGCTCGCGTGCCACTTTAATCGGCGAACAGCCGAACCCTTGGGACCTGCTCCAGCCCCAGGATGTGACGAGCCGACATCGAGGTGCCAAACCGCTCCGTCGATTTGAGCTCTTGGGAGCGATCAGCCTGTTATCCCCGGAGTACCTTTTATCCTTTGAGCGATGGCCCACCCACGCGGAACCACCGGATCACTTTGCCCTACTTTCGTACCTGTTCGACTTGTCGGTCTCACAGTCAAGCCCGCTTATGCCACTGCACTCTGCGCACGGTTACCATTCGTGCTGAGCGGACCTTGGGAAGCCTCCGTTACTCTTTTGGAGGCGACCACCCCAGTCAAACTACCCACCAAACGGTGTCCCTGTCGCCAGGTTAGATCCCGGATAACCAAAGGGTGGTATTTCAACGGCGACTCCAAGAATACTGGCGTACTCTCTTCACAGTCTCCCACCTATCCTACACATCGATTATCCAAAATCAGCGTTAAGCTGCAGTAAAGGTTCACGGGGTCTTTCCGTCCCGTTGCGGGTAAGCGGCATCTTCACCGGTACTACAATTTCACCGAGCTCATGGTTGAGACAGTGCCCAGATCGTTACGCCTTTCGTGCGGGTCGGAACTTACCCGACAAGGAATTTCGCTACCTTAGGACCGTTATAGTTACGGCCGCCGTTTACTGGGGCTTCAATTCAGCGCCTCGCACTTCCATTGCTTTCCGTGCTTACGCCCCCTCTTAACCTTCCGGCACCGGGCAGGTGTCAGGCCTTATGCTTCATCTTTAAATTTTGCAAAGCCATGTGTTTTTGGTAAACAGTCGCCTGGACCATTTCTCTGCGCCCCTACCATTGCAGGGGTCCCCTTATCCCGAAGTTACGGGGTTAATTTGCCGAATTCCTTAGCCATGATTCACTCGAGCACCTGAGGATTCTCTCCTCACCCACCTGTGTCGGTTTACGGTACGGGCTCTGACAGATTATATCGCCGAAGATTTTCTCGGGAGTCTGTTTACCGCTTCTGTCGGATCGTCCGAAGACTCTCCGTACTGTCAGCTTTCAGCGGCAGTAGCTCTTAACCTCTGCTGTGCCTACGGCCTTCAACCGGCTATTCCGTCAGCCGGCGAGCGTGTCACTACTCCGTCCCTCCTTTGTGTCTGTCACAGGTAATGGATTATTAACCATTTATCCATCGGCGTCGCCTCTCGGCTTAGCCTTAGGTCCCGACTTACCCTGATCCGATTAACGTTGATCAGGAACCCTTGGGTTTTCGGTGTGCGGGGTTTGCGCCCGCATTATCGTTACTTATGCCTACATCTTCTTTTCCGGACGCTCCAGAAAGTCTCGCGGCTTTCCTTCAGCGCCGACCGGAATGCTCCCCTACCGCTCCGGAGTTGCCTCCGAAGCCCATAGTTTCGGCAGTGTGTTTGATACCCGATCATCATCCACGCGCAGTCCCTCGACTAGTGAGCTGTTACGCACTCTTTAAATGATTAGCTGCTTCCAAGCTAACATCCTAGCTGTCTGTGCGACCGCACTTCGTTCTATTAACTTAACACACGTTTGGGGGCCTTAACTGTTGGTCTGGGCTATTTCCCTTTTGCCGCTGGACATTAGCACCCAACGACTCATTCCCGCAGATCGTCTCCACGCATTCGGAGTTTGTCAGAACTTGACAGGCGTTGAAGCCCTCGCATCCTATCAGTGGCTCTACCTCATGCAGACTGCTGCAAGACTGTTCCTAAAAACATTTCGGGGAGTACGAGCTATCTCCCAGTTTGATTGGCCTTTCACTCCTACCCTCAACTCATCCGATCCCTTTTCAACGGAAATCAGTTCGGTCCTCCATCCCCTGTTACGGAAACTTCAACCTGGTCAAGGGTAGATCACAAGGTTTCGCGTCTGCTCCCGGCAACTCACGCGCCATATGCTGACTCGCTTTCGCTTCGGCTCCGCACCTCACAGTGCTTAACCTCGCTGCCGAGAAGCAACTCGTAGGCTCATTATCCAAAAGGCACGCCGTCACCACCTAAGTGGCTCCGACCGCTTGTAAGCGAACGGTTTCAGGTTCTCTTTCACCCCGCTGTCCGCGGTGCTTTTCACCTTTCCTTCGCAGTACTGGTTCCCTATCGGTCTGCCATCCATGTTTAGCCTTGCGGAGTGGTCCCCGCTGCTTCAGACAGGATTCCTCGTGTCCCGCCTTACTCAGGATTCCGCTGGACTCCAACCTGGCTTCGAGTACGGGGCTGTCACCCGCTGCGGCGCACCTTTCCAGGTGCTTCCTCTCGCTCTGTCTTCGTCGTATCGCGGTCCTTCTACCCCAATGTCGCCTAAACGGCACTGGTTTGGGCTCTTTCCTTTTCGCTCGCCACTACTCGGGAAATCGATGTTTCTTTCTTTTCCTGCGGATACTGAGATGTTTCAGTTCTCCGCGTGCGCCCACCGTCGCCGGTGTATGATGTCTTCAACATCATGGGTTGTCCCATTCGGAAGCCTGCGGATCATTTCCTGTTTGCAGATCCCCGCAGATTTTCGCAGCTTACCGCGTCCTTCTTCGCTGATGGTAGCCTAGGCATCCTCCATTCGCTCTTTGTAACTTCTTCTTACCTAGTGAATCATATTTCGATTCTTACTTTTGTCTTGAAATTGTAGTCCCATATTGACGGACAGCGCTCCTTCCGGCGCGCCGACCCTGTATACATAACTCTTGGTCGTATATACTCTATATTAATATCAGACTAATTTAATTTCTTTACCTCTATGTTTCTCTCTCATTACTTCAATGAACTTCCCGGCATCTGCCGGTGGACCGGATATGCGCGGAACGGACGCCTCTTGCGGCACCGCCCCTCCGGCTTATATCTAAAAACAAGCAGTCAAGCGCCTCTAGCTACTTCTTCAACTCCAAAAAGGAGGTGTTCCAGCCACACCTTCCGGTACGGCTACCTTGTTACGACTTAGCCCCAGTTACCGGTTTTGCCTTAGGTCGATCCTTGCGGTCTCGAACTTCAGGCACTCCCAGCTTCCATGGCTTGACGGGCGGTGTGTACAAGGCCCGGGAACGTATTCACCGCGCCATGGCTGATGCGCGATTACTAGCGAATCCAGCTTCGTGGAGTCGGGTTGCAGACTCCAGTCCGAACTGAGACAGGCTTTCGAGATTGGCTCGGCGTCGCCGCCTCGCTCCCCTCTGTACCTGCCATTGTAACACGTGTGTCGCCCCGGACGTAAGGGCCGTGCTGATTTGACGTCATCCCCCCCTTCCTCACACCTTACGGCGGCAGTCTCGCCAGAGTGCCCACCACTGCGTGCTGGCAACTGACGACAAGGGTTGCGCTCGTTATGGCACTTAAGCCTACACCTCACGGCACGAGCTGACGACAACCATGCAGCACCTCGATGCAGACATATTGCTATGCTACAGAATCTCTCCTGTATTCCTGCACCGTTCGAGCCCGGGTAAGGTTCTTCGCGTTGCATCGAATTAAACCACATACTCCACCGCTTGTGCGGGCCCCCGTCAATTCCTTTGAGTTTCAACCTTGCGGTCGTACTCCCCAGGTGGACAACTTAACGCTTTCGCTTCGCTACCGATCGGTGTATCGCCGACAGCCAGTTGTCATCGTTTACTGTGCGGACTACCAGGGTATCTAATCCTGTTCGATCCCCGCACTTTCGTGCCTCAGTGTCAATCGGGGGTTCGTCAGCTGCTTTCGCAATCGGAGTTCTGTGTAATATCTATGCATTTCACCGCTACACTTCACATTCCGCCAACGGCACCCCTATTCAAGGCCGCCAGTTTCCATGGCACGATCCGCGTTGAGCGCGAACTTTTCACCACGGACTTGACAGCCCACCTACGCACCCTTTAAACCCAATAAATCCGGATAACGCTTGCATCCTCCGTATTACCGCGGCTGCTGGCACGGAGTTAGCCGATGCTTATTCCTACGGTACACTCATCAAGCCACACGTGGCTCTTATTGTTCCCGTACAAAAGCGGTTTACAATCCATAGGACCTTCTTCCCGCACGCGGCATGGCTGGATCAGATTTCCATCCATTGTCCAATATTCCTCACTGCTGCCTCCCGTAGGAGTCTGGACCGTGTCTCAGTTCCAGTGTGGGGGACCTCCCTCTCAGGACCCCTAAACATCGTGGTTATGGTGGGCCGTTACCTCACCATCTGACTAATGTTACGCGAACCAATCCGTCACCGCATTGCTGCTTTCTTGAAAGGCAGATGTCTGCCCCGCAATCTATGCGATATTAGACCACGTTTCCATGGATTATCTCCCTGTGACGGGCATGTTGTTCACGCGTTACGCACCCTTCCGCCGGTCGCCGACACCCGTATTGCTACGAGCCGCTGCCCCTCGACTTGCATGTGTTAAGCCTGCCGCTAGCGTTCATCCTGAGCCAGGATCAAACTCTTCATTGTATATGTTATATTCTTCTAAGTTGATTCCGTAGCTCTTTCTTATTATAAGAAATTTGACGCTCGAAAATTAAGTAGATCTCGTCAAAGATTCTACCTACCAAACTGTTTAAAGTTTGCTGCTTGTTTCTATGTTTCAACGAACTT